>Ga0183099_1000404_pt1 | contig 32590 bp, 45 predicted proteins | sample Biomet1_FD_127788 | JGI IMG/M metagenome (GOLD analysis project Ga0183099, IMG submission 127788) | Microbial communities from bioreactor (seeded with anoxic lake sediment) at LBNL, California, USA - Biofuel metagenome 1 | ecosystem: Engineered > Bioreactor > Anaerobic > Unclassified ... | reverse complement strand
GAGCGAGAGAGGCGATTGCGTAGCAATCGGCGCTATCCCTCCCTGACCTGAAGGACAGGGTATCTCGCGCAAAACTGATGATTTTATGCCAATTAATTTTTCTTTACAAAACATTATGGAAGTAGTTAAACAAGAGATTGAGTTTGATAAAGAATTGACAATTGAAGATCTCGTTTGGAAAAATCGACTATTTGGTTTAATTTCAATAATGATTAATGGATTGCCTGAAAACAAACAAAATTTCGCTTGTGTTTATGAGTTTAAAAAATTCATTCATGATTTTGATTCTTTTATTGAAGTGAATAGAGATGTTTTATCCAATGAATTAAAAGAGTCATTTGATTCAATTTACGCCATTAGTTTAAAAAACAAAGACCCTTATTACTATATATGGTTACCATTTTTTGGCGACTGGATACATAAAAACATTAAAAGGAAATAATAAAAATGAAAACAAAAAACATCATTTATGCCTACAAAGAGATACAAAAATCAATAAAATCTCATTATAACGTGGAAATCAATCTAAGATGGCTATCTGAATATTTTGAGAAGAATATTCATAATGTTGATAAAATCCTAAGCCAAAGCCTATCAGAATACCAGTTATACCTAAACGAAATTAATGAATTAATAGATCAAATAGAAGACCTGTATCACATTGATTTAAACCAGTTTAATTATAAATATCTACTTACAACCATTGACCACGCCCTACTCAAAATAATTTGTGTTGATTTTACTCTTGAGGAATTAAACAAGATTATTACAAGAAGAATAAAAGAAGATGATGGTCAAGACATGTGGGCTGCTCGTGCTCATGAACTTCTTAAAGTGTTAATTGCTGGGACACCAAAACACCAACAGCAGTTCTCCTGTTTTTACGGATTTTTTAAATTCATTGATAGTACAGACTCCATTTTGGATATAGATATTAAATTACTTGATGAACAATTATTTTTGTTTTTAGATGCTGTTATTTCAATACACTTATTTAATTCAGATCAGTATGGTTATTTATCAATGCAATATAATTTTTATGATGGCATTATTGGTGCAAGTTGCCGAGAACTCCTTGAGCAAAAATTTGCAGGGAAAGAGCAGAGAGGGGAAAACTTGGATATAAATTTCCACCTATAATTTTGCAGAAATTTAGGTGGAGTAGTTTAAAAAGCTCTGATTAAAACCAGAGCTTTTTGATTTAATTAATTAGCCAACACAAACGATTGCATTGCTTTTCTTGCTTCACTCAACCCAGCATCTTTAGCATTTTGCCCCATAGCCAAACCTTCTGCATAAGCCACGTTAACATCGGTTAAACCAACAAAACCCAGAATGGTCTGTGTGTGCAAAAGACCTAAATCAGTCGCAGTATTGCGATGAACACCGCCTGTAGTTGCCACCAGCAATGCCTTTTTACCAGTTAACAATCCTTCTGGACCTGTTTCACTGTATTTAAACGTAATTCCGGCCCGGCAAATTAAATCAAACCATTTTTTTAACTGTACCGGTACGCCAAAATTATACATTGGTACAGCAATAGCGACATGATCTGCTGATTTTAATTCATCAATCAATCGCAAAGACAACTCAGCAATTGCTTTTTGCTCATCTGTTAGTTCGGCATTACCACTTAATGCAGCAAGTGCCTTTCCATCCAGGCTTGGCAACTCGTCTTCTGCTAGATCACGAATTACAATATTACTTTCCGGATGCTGCTTTTGCCATTCAACAGCAAATTCATCCAGAAGACTGGTTGACTGTGAATATTGTCCTAAAATACTTGAGTGAATAACTAATACATTTTTCATGTTTTTTTAATCCTTTTTGGTTGTGAAATACTTTCTATGTAAATAATACTATCTAAATTAATGCATTAAAAGAGCAAAAAACAGAATAAATCGTTCTAAATAATAGAACAATTATGAGAAAAAAGCAATGACAAACTAAATATTTTAATTATGATTGAATTATTCAGTGTCTCTGTTAGAATATTTAAAAAACAAATGCTCATTTTATATCAAGGTTAGATAATGTTTTCAAAAGACAAAAAAAGTCCTGTCCTACAGCTTCTTCGTAAACTTTACGATCCAAATCATATTAACGATGGTTCTGAAAATTTACCTTGCCTTAGCAAGGCGCTGTCATTAAATAGTCCTTTTCATCCTGGCACATCTGAATATGAATTAGCATCAATAATCGCACTGGAAATGGATGTCGTTTCCATTAGATATAAATACCTTTATTTGCCCCATGAACTAAAAAAAATCACTGCTGACAATGATCTAGAACTGGTTTTTCCATTAACATTGCTCAAAAACTGCGCATCTCATTGTCTGTACCCTCCTACATTAAACATCAATAAAAAGAAGAATATCGTATTTGAATGGTCAAAAGACATTACTATTTGTAATCAAACAATCCATGGTGCTTTTTCCATTATGCTTAGTGATAATATTATTAAGTTCAACGATATTGAATTTTCATCATTAGATGAATTATTTAATGACGAGTTATGGACTGTTTTTACAAAACGATTCCGATTACCTAATTCGATTCCATTATGGGATATAAATATTTAGAAAAATATTTAAAAAACACAATAATTATATTGACTTATACATTCACTGATGTATTATTAACATATGCAGATATTTCTGCGTTATACCTTTGTAGTTATGTTTTTGCCACTCAAGAAATTGAGTGGTTTTTAATTAAATAAAAACAGGAAACGATATATTATTGTGTCAAAATAACACAATGCCTCGCTTTATCTATTCTGCAAGCAAGACGAGATGACTATGTCTATCACCAATATTTTCATTAAATATTAAATGCCATTAAAAATTGATTAGTTTTTATTCTGTTTTACTAAAAACAATGTTATATTTTATCCATTAAAATAATAACATCTTGGATTTGTATGAATAAAAAATATCTCGCTTTTCTTGTGGCAACTTTTGCCGCTTTTTCCCATGCTGATCAATACATTCTTAATGTTCCGGCAAATGGTGTTGCGGGTTACTCGATTGAAGGTATCACCTTCTCTGCTAATAAAAGTACCATTACCTTGGGCGATGCCATTACTGTAAGCTGGTCGATCACCGGTAATCCGGCTTCGCTATCTATTTCAGGATATGGTCCCGTTACCGGGAAAACCGGCTCTGTTACCTTCGTGCCCGAGCAAGTGTCCTCCATTGTTCTTACTGCCGTCGCTAACAGTGCCACTCAAACCAAGACAATACCACTGACGGTCAATCAATACAGTATCGGCACACTCACTTTTACGGCCGACAAAACCCAAATTACCCCCGGTGAACCACTGGTACTGACCTGGTCCACTACCGGGCAGCCCAAAACGGTAGTTATTGATGGAATTGGCACCGTTGCTAACACAGGCAGCCAAACAATTTATCCGACCACTAGCGGCAATATTAATATGACGGTAAGCGATGGGACGACCACGCAAACCAAATCCATACCAGTAACCATATTAAACAGTGCTTCTTGTAACTCGCTTTATACTAATAATCCATCATTAACATCAGGTGTTTATCCATTAACCGTTAATGGAAATTCATTTTCTGCCTATTGTTACTTTGATGCAACAGGTGGTTGGACATTGGTTGGAGCACAATATGATTCAAATCCAGTGGCATGGTCAGGCAACATAACTAATTACGATCCTACTTTGGCTACTAAAAAAAGCTTCACTTTGCCTTCAAACTACCTGCCTTCTCGCAGTAACTTTGCTGTTGGACGTGATTTAACACTGACTCATAAAGTAAAAAACTTCACCTATCAATCGACCGACCTTGCAAAAACACTTGTTTCTGATTACACATCTAATGTCAAATATTGGATATACAGAAACGCATCTAGCTATTATGGTGGACACAATCCTGATGAAACAATTAATTCTTCTGGCGGATGGTCAAACACACTAACTCTTGAAATAACAGTTGATCAAAACAATATTTCAAAAACCGGACGAGATTATACGTGGGCTTTTTCACCCAATGCAACTCAAACTGGAAGAGGTTATTCCATAGATGGCAATTTTGAGGCTACAAACGAAAACTTTGCCTGGACAATATGGGTTAAGTAATAATTTTTTGATAAGTATAAAAAAATAATTCAAAACCTACATTGATTTACATTTTATTTAATGCATAATAAATGCATGTACTTGGTTTTTTGTGTACATGCATAATTTAGTCTTTTTTCCGCTTCTCTTGAAGCGGATTTTTATGCATTTTCGTTACACTCTTTCGATAATTAATAAACAATCCGGTTAATTTCACCAATCAAATCACGAGATACTTGTTCCAGTGACTTATCGTCCTGCTTATTTTGTCTTGCTAACTTAAGTGTATCAATAAGTTTATCTTTTTGTGGTGAAGATGCATCTTCGAAAACCGTTTGTAAACTTATTAACGCAAAACTAATAATAACCAAATCATCATCATTCAGATACATTTGAACCCCTTGTTTTTTTTGCATTCAAATAACTTTTATTTATTTATCAAAAAATAACTCATTTTTAGCCAATTGTCACCTTATTGTTTTCTTTACCGACATTCTGTCGAAAATAGACCATGTGGCTTTTTCCTCCTTCTTTTTTCTTTTCTATTTGACTTATTATTAAGATTATCATATAATTCTTATCAGACAGATGGGGAACAGCAAGTAACGCTGGTAACCACTGTGAGGATGACTCCTTCGGCTGAACTCAACCAATTATGGTGCTGCAAACGTTACCCTTACCGGTGCTCAACTAAAAACATCTCAGGTTTTTCTTGCCTGAGTAGTAAGAAAGAGTTCGCTACTTTAGGCATAAATCATTGAGGTGTTATCATGACCGTATTCCCCACTAAATCTGAATTCAATACTGCTAAGATCCGTTTCATCGAAACCATGAACCAAATCATGAAGCAAAACTATACCATCAACAATCCAAAGCTGGATGAAGTGGTTGCCCGTAGCCATTTCAATATTGAAAACGGTTATCAGTCATTAGTTGCACACTGGAAAAAATACTCATTAGATGATGTTGTTTTACCTGACAATGCGCCGACCGAGGTTTTCTTGTTCGTTGATAGTGACGGTGGACTTTGGCCGTATCATGGTAAAGTTGAATTACTAAGACGCACTCTCGAAATCGAACACAATTGCTTCAACACTAATGATCGAGAAGAATTCGTAAATGGCGTCAAAGACGGATTGTGTGATAATGAATTAGACACTGAATCAACCAAGGTTTTTCGTAAGTTCTACGATGTTGAATGGGTTGGGATTGGTTATACTGGTGATAACGGCAGCGTATTTTGCTGGGCCAGTTATGAATATGCTCAGTCTGAATTAGTTGATTATGGTCTAATTGAAGAGTTCGAATCAATTGACCATTATACTATCCGCATGGACTCAGATGTTGCAGTCATTAAACTCACTAAAAAATAATCCCAGAGGCCGCTTTCGAAGCGGCCTTTTTCTTTGTAAAAATTAAAATTGTTAATTGAAGCCTGTCCGCCTTTTCTGATATAATTAATTCATAATTTAATCATATTCTGTTCATTAAGAACTTGCTCATTGAGCAACAAGGAAAATGGCATGCGAGAATTAACAAAAACCACTGGTTTTGATGTTATTGGCGACATACACGGTTATGCCGGGGCGCTCTTTGCCTTGCTGGAACAGATGGGTTATAAAAAAACAATCTATGGTTACAGTCACCCCTCTCGAACTGCTATTTTTGTTGGTGATTTCATCGATCGAGGTCCAGGACAACTTACTGTAATTGAAACAGTTCGGGATATGATTGAAAACGGAAACGCGCTTTCTGTTATGGGAAATCACGAGCTTAATGCGATTGGCTGGTTCTGCAAAGACAACCAGGGAAACTATCTCCGACCTCATTCTGAAAAAAATCATCATCAACATTCTGAATTTCTAAGACAGATCGGTGAAAACACCGCGACACATAACGAATGGGTACAGTGGTTTTTATCTTTGCCTGTATGGCTCGACTTACCCGAATTACAAGTAACACATGCCTGCTGGCATCCTGAAAAAATGAAGGAGCTACTTCCTTTTTTATCTTCTGAAAACACACTTAAGCAACAAGAATTACCTGTCTTTTTTACTCACAAGCATCCCGCCTTTTCTGCAATTGAAGCAATCATGAAAGGGATCGAAACATCGTTACCGCAGGGTTCTTTTTTTGTTGATAACAATGGGCTTCGTCGCACTAAAACTCGCGTAAAATGGTGGTCATCAAATGAGCGTTATTGCGACCGAGACATCATGCCTTCGGATGTTATTAAAAACTTAACCAATGAACCATTAACAGAAGAACTTTCACAACTGATGCATGTTAGAAAACCTACTTTTATTGGTCACTATTGGTTAACCGGTATTCCCTTTATTGAACACAAACACATTGCTTGTCTTGACTATAGCGTTGCCAAAAGCGGAAAGCTGGTGGCCTATCGTCATAATTCAGGCGAAAACCTTAATAACAATAAATTTGTTTGGATCGAGAACAAACAACATAAAAAGGATTAGAAAAAATGAAATTAACGGCTGTATTTTATTCATCTCGCCCTCAAGCTCTCAGTTACATTGCGGTCCCATTTATCTTGCCAGAACGAGAGAAAATCAAGGAAACACTCGCAGTCATAAATCGGTTGGAATATAAATATCTCGAATATATTTCCATCACCATGCCAGAACACAAAGATGTAAAAGAACTCACCTCAATTGAGCAACTACTTAAAGTCAATGATCAGCGAGCCAGAGAAATTATTGCTTATTACTTTTTTGATTTCAACAAGATCCCCAAAACTCAAAACATTCAAACCAATAAACTAACCATTAATGCCATTCTCTCTGAACAAGAGCTACTCCCTGTCAATCAATGGTTTACCGCAGAACGCAAAGACACTAATGCTTTTCTTAAACGAGCACTAAAAACACCAAATTCAAAAGATTTTATTCATTATCTCGCCAACTTAAAAAATTCATCATCACCAAAATCAGCAAAACTGGTTAATGAACTTCTCGATAGAAACATACAAATCGAAGTAAAATCATCAGATCCATTTCCTTTTTCTGTTGATGCAGTTGAAATCATTCCCGGCCAAACACCTTTACTCAACAAATCACACTATTCTGTTTTAAAGCGCCACTTTTCCGACTATTGCCTATCTGTTCAGCGAAAAAACAAACTTTATGAGCAAACAAATGAATTTGCACTGAACTTTGCCCGCACCATAATGAAAAACGAAAACAAAGTTGAGCTAGTTGACAGTTATTAAATAACCTTACGTTAATTCAGAACAAAAAAACAATAATCCAAAAACAAACACAATTGATTTTTGGATTATTTTTTGATATAATAAATTCTGAATGAGAATACATAAATAAAGAGAAAAGATATATTTCCTTGGTTGGTTTCACCTAAAAGCTCAATAGATGTTCTTGATCTATAAAATTTACCAAAATAAAGAGGTTAATCAAAATGGAATTACTCGCTATTTTTAATGCCGAAAGTAAAGACAGTTTCTTTTTTATTGCCATTCCTTTTACTGTCTCAGAAAAACTAGCAAAAGATGAACTAAGCCGAATTAATCGGGTGATCCATCTTTATGGTAACAAGCCATTTTCCAGCGTCAATGATTTGATCTCAAGTGGTAAAACACAACATGCAGAAATGCTGATCCAACGATTTTTTGATTTGGATACAATCCCCGTGCATCAAAAAGACAAGGTATCGGTGTTTGCAGTATTCCACTCCCTGGACAACGTGCCTCGTCACACGTGGTTTGAAGTAAAAAAACAAGACCAATTGGAATACAACAAAAACACGCTGCTGAAAAACAGAGAACATAATTTCACTAGCTTTGTGATCAGTGAATTATCAAAAGAAAATTCCGTTGAGAAAAATCAAAACATTCTTAGCAAACTAAAAAACAATGAAATTAAGTTATTGATAAAAGACACCAATGGAACCATATCCCTCGGATTAAAAGCAACCGATGGAAGAGTTTTAGATCTCCATAAGAGTGAGCTTGACTCATTGGTTAATTTAGCAGCACTGTTTAGCATTAATAACAAAGCAAGAGAAGACAAAAATATGAGCCAACACAAAAAAGAATTAATTGAACATTTTTCTGGTTCGCTAGTCTCTTAAATTAATTGTGTTGAAAATTTAAACGCGTTTGTTATTCTTTAATTTTTGAGGCTTAAAATGGCGCTAGAGCAATTTCGATTAAAGCCAAAAAAAGAGCTTGCGCAGATATTTGAAGCTCAACAAGAGAAAGAAAATCAATTCATTGCAGATGGACTGGTTTACGAACAGCTATTGATAGGAAATCCGTCCGTTATTCCTATCTTTTCTTGTTACAAGTGTCTTGTCTCGCCTTCTCTTGCCAGAGAAGCCTCTGACAGCACGAAAACAAAAAACAAAGAACACAAAAAATACCGCTGGCGCTACTCATGTCAAAATTGCGGACACACCACCCAAAGTCATTCAAAGTCGATTGTGCTTGCCAAGCTGGACTGGAATTTTGCTAATTATGCTATCTGGAGTTCAGATCGCATTTCTGTTTTTGATTTAAAAAACCTAACGTTAGAAGAAAAAAAAGCGAAGCTCCATTTCATACGAACAGTGTTGGAATGCAGAGTAAAGAAGTTGGAAGTGGAATACTTCCTTACATACGCAAAAGGCCCGGACCAAGAGCGATTACGACAGTTAGAAAAAATCGAACACTACAAATTATTCATGCACTGGCAAATCGTCGCCCAGCGCATCGTGGCTCACGAGATCAATCAGCAGGAACTGAAGTTAACTAATGGCTCTTATTAAATTTACTTACAAAGTAAAATTCACACTCTCCTTATTTGTGTTTTTGACCATCCCGATTGTGTTCATGATTGCCAACGGGCCGTCAAATAGTAACTTGCTCATACAGATCCCGAACCAAATCATTCACAGTCAATCTGAGCCCGGTTTGATGTTGTTACTTACTTCACTCCGCCAGGTTAATGAGGTTTACGAACAGGGGTTTAAAACACCTGAAAATGAGAGCAATCATGATGATGCGGTTTCTTACATAACCAGTCGCATTAGAACAAAAATTTTTCATCAAAACCAATCTGACAATGAGTTATATTTGTTTCTTAACGAAGCTTTTGATGTCAAATTAAATGAGTTTTTCACAACAGCGCCATTTGTTTTTACTGATCGAGACAAGGCAATTTTAGTTCAGTTCGTTAAAAAATTAAGCGAAAGAACAATTGACGAAAAACAGAAAGATTATTTAACTAAATTACTAATGTGTATGCACATTAATGGTTACTGACACAAAAGTGTTCTATAACTAATCGTGTCATATATGAGCCATAACACACACATTGATAACGATACAGCTCATATTTAAACAATTTTAATGCCAAACAAGTTGGTTTTATGCTTTTTTGAGCTTTTTGAGTTAATTTAAAACAAAAAAGCTCATTTTTGACTCTTTTTACAGAATATTATTCAGAAAGCAGATGTGCTAATTCTGATTTGAGGGTAAAAAGAGAAAAAACATGGAGATCTTCAGCGAAGCTGGCAAATTAAAAACAACCAGGCAGCATCTTCAAAAGTGCAGTCTTTACATTTAAAGGAAAATAAATGATTTCTTTCTTGATTTGGTATATTGGCATGTATTTCACCTACGGCTTTGTTGTGAACAAAAAACCAACGCTTAAGCAACAAGCAACCCTGTTATTTAAGGTCGCCTTTTTGTGGCCTTTTATACTGGGATTGGCTTTAAACAAAAACAATTAAGGTTCAACACACAAGCCTTAGTTATTATTCTTCTAAATTAATACATAAAAAATACGAATGGAATATTTGTCAATCAACTCCGGCATGAATACCGATGTTGATTGACGCAACGCGTTTCCTTAATTATTTGCAATAATATGAAGAATTTCTTGTGGATGAGAGTTTATATGCTTTAATTGAGCCATTATTCATACCAACACAAAAATTTGAATCTGATTCAAATGAATTTTGATATATGTCAGCAGGAAATTTAACAATTCCTGACTTAAGATTTTGTAATCCAGTTATATCGGTTAATGTTACCAAATCTGAAAGATCAAGTGTTACTACGCTTTCAAGAGAACTCAACCCACTTAACTCGTGTATGTTTTCGCTATTGGAAATAATTATGTTTTTAGCAGTTGTTAAATTTACCAAGCCATTTAAATCCTGAAGACTATGATTGTATCTTATATATAAATACCCCACATTTTTTAAATTATGCAAAAAATCTAAATTACTTAAGCCAGTATTTGCTATACTTAATGTACCCAATGTATTTATAGAAAAATCAGAACTCGGAATCGTGGCATTTGTAATGTTCGAATAACCTAAAATGATAGTTGTCAATGAATTATTTAATTCAGATAAATAATAAACATTTAATGATGGATTATACAAACCTAAATACGGCAGCCACTCCGAATCCGTTTTGCAAAACGATGAAACACCGTAATTAACAGAACCACCATTTAATCTAACTTTAATATTTCCTAATTTTAAATTAGTGCAAAAATCAGATGACACATCAAATGTGTTTTTATATGTTATTTTTGGTAAATCAACAATTCCTTTGGTTAAATTTGCCAAGCCAGATATATCTGTTAATGTGGCAAGATCTTTGGTATCTAAGTAACCATTTATTGTTTTTAATGACTTAAACCCATTCAAATCGCTTGTTTTTGGATTATTGGATAATACAATGGTGTCTGCATTAATCAATCCTTCTAAACCAGTATAGGATGTCAAATCTGGATTAGAAGTAATATATAACCTATTAATGCTTTTTAAATCAGACATAAATGAAATATTTTCAAAAGACGTATTTGTTATATTAATTCCATACATGGATGACAACCCCATGTTATATGGTGGTAAATTGCTATTGTTTGTAATAAAATTACTGTTATTATGTATAACCAGTGTTGTTGTTAAATTAGATAAATCAGTAATATGTAATGTATTTAAATCCTTATTAAATTTTGCAAGATAAGTTAACCATTCTGAATCTCCTTTGCAAAAGGATGATGCACTATAAGAATAATTAGATGTACTAATACTTACCGTTTTATTTAAAAGAGCAGTACAAATAGGATCGGTGCTTTCAAAGGTATCGTAATATTTTACTGAATAAATAAACACCTTTCCTGTTTGAAAGTTTTTTAATCCATATATACTTGTTATATTGGTTTGATTTGATAAATCAATATTACCTGACTTTAATGATAACAAAGGGTCTAGATCTGTAATATATTGATTCCTAGCGAGATGGAAATTTGTTACTGATTCTAAATTATTTAATCCTGCTAGAGTAGTTAAATTCCGATTATCAGATATAGTGATATTATTAGCCGAGTTTAGTTCTTGAAGAAAATCAAGGTCTGTAAAACCAGTGTTTGAAATAGATAATGAACCAATAGAATTTAATCCCATTGGATATTGAGGTATCGCGCTATTTGTCATTGTTGATTTATTTAGCGAAATATTGGATGTAAGATTGTTTAGTTCAGACATGCTTGATGCGGTAATACCTGTATTCGATATTAGATATTGCAACCAAAGATCATTAGAGTTACAAAGCTTTGAAAAACCAATCCTGGAACCATTTGAATAAGCATTTATCTTTCCTTTTCCATAGTTAAAGCAAAATGCAGAATCGATAGTAAAATTCCCACTGTAATTCTTATTTAGATAAATATTGCCTTTTGTTAAATTATATAAACCATTAATGTTATTAATCTGGCTTTGCTGTAACGATATATTATTGGAATTAGTTAAATTAGATAAAGGATCTAAGTTAGTTATTAATGGCGCAGTGATTTTTAGTGAATTTATGCTGGTTAAATAATTTAGATCATTAATATTTTCCAGAGAGCCACCTAGATCTAGATTGCCATTTATCGCTAATACTCCGCTCAAAAAACCAATGTTTTGCAACTTTGTGCTTGATAAATCCAAAGAGTATATATCTGAAACATTAAATGCTCCGGTTGGAATTTCACTTTGAATTGCGTTATTCAAGGATGCGGATGATTTAGATGAATTCCATTCATTTAAATTTTGAAAATCAGAAAAATATCCATTTGACTTAAAATAACTCAGCCAATCATTTTCATTGTTATTTTCTTTACTTTCACTATACTTTAATCCATCAACATAGGCCCTAATTTCATAATTCGAAGAATGGGCGTTAAATGACAGCATCAATGGAATAATTTTTAAAATATTAAAAAAAATCTTCATTTTTTATTGCGAGAATTTCACTGTTCTTTATGGCCGTGAGGGATAGCACCGATTACCAAGTAGTCGCCTTTTCTCGCATTCCTTTGTGCATTAAAGCTATCTTGTGTTGTTAATAATAATGATGACATCGTTATTTTAATTACTTCTATTGCTCAATAACTATCGACATTAAAAAATAATTTCTATATAATTATATAACCATATATTCCAATATCGATCAATAAGATATTGCGAAAAAAGTTAAAATAAATAAAATACTGAATTGTAAATCAATAAAAGAGAAAAGATATGAATCAATACCGCTTCTGGAAAGGAAATGAAATCACATCAATGACCGGAAATAATATTTTTGTTTATGGTGCAAATCCTGAATTCAGAAATGGCGCTGGTGGTGCCAAGATAGCTCGAAATTTTGGTGCCAAAGCGTATGGTGGTGGCAGAGGGATTGTCGGTAATACCTATGGATTAATAACTAAAAATCTTATTGCTGGCTTTGTGGAAAAAGAAACCGGGATCGTCTATGAAAGACAAGGCCCAAGAAGCGTCTCCCCCGCTCAGATCAGTACCAATATTGATGAACTCTATGCTTGTGCCAGAAACAATCCTCATCTTAAGTTTTTTATTGCCTACAAACACGAGGACAGAAACCTCAATGGCTATACAAGCACTGAACTATGGGGTTTATTCACATTAAACAAAGAAGTCCCGGAGAACATTCGGTTTCACGAGTCATTCAAGACCCTGGCATATCCTGGTTATCGACCAACCTCCTTAACACCAGAACCAAGGTAAAAACGATTCATTACTTACAAAAAGGAAAATAATGTTTAACTTAATTAACAAATTAATAAAAAACAATTACTTTTACATTCGCTCATGGAATGATAATTACGGCAAAGGTGTTTGGGTTTGCCTGGCCCCTAGCTCTTACATGTTAGAAGAAATTGAGTGCGCTTCCGATGCCGGTGACTGCGACATGATCCCGGCTACCGATTATCTCTTAGCAGATGACGCCAAATGGCTACCGTTTGTTATTGCCAATACTTTCACGGACGGATTAGCTCAATTGGAAATGCGATTATCTGCATTACCCGAGACAGAACTAAATCGTAACTCTGCCTGGTGCAAAGCGGTCGGTAGTGTCATCGATCACTTACAAGAAGTCAGTGAGTCAACAAAAGAATATGGTGGAATGAATGGAAAATTCAAAACCATTTCGTCCAATTACACTCAGATCTTTAAATAACAAAAGCGAATAACCATCATGTCTCTAAAACAACCCACCCAAAGTAAACAGGAACAAGAAAACGAAACATTAGCCAGGGCAGTTGCAATTTGGATACCTTTGTTTGTTACTGCAATTGTATTTATTTCTTTTAAAAGTAATGAACGTAATGGAATCGACATCATTTGTTTTTTACTTTTTTTGCTCAACATTAATTGGGTATTAATTGTTAGAAACACAATGGAGAAATCAACCTCTAAAAAATATCAAATTATTATCGATGGTTTCTTATTTGTATCAATGATGATTTGTTTCCAAATTAAGCATTCTGATTGGTATGTTTTTGGATGGAGTGCCGCCATTTTTGGCTTATTTTCAGTGCTTAGATTGATATGCTTTTCACCAGCAAATAAATAGTTATCTTTTTTAAAACAGAAAAATTAATTTCTCATTTGTTGTTCAAAGCTCGTTTGCTTATTTTAATCAAAATAATTTTTCAATTAATGACTTTTTAAATTAGCACCGCAAGCGGTGAATTAACCATGTGCTTGCGCTTTTCCATCCTTTATTTTAAACTATACTTATAACGCAACAAAAAGATGCAGCAGACTGGTTATTCCAGACATCTCGTTACCAGTAAAACACTGGTCTGGCTAGTCCGGTAAAAACGTTCTGAATACCAGAAAAGGAATTTCTGGCGAAGCCCACTCAAGTGGGCTTTGTTATTTGTTCAGTCAGAAATTTACGAATAAAAAAAAGACCGGTATCTGAACCAGTCTCTTTTAACAATAAAATATCTGTTGATTATTTCGGACCCATCAATAGCAGATTTTGCTGTGATTCAATCAACTGAATCAGAGACGGCTGATCGAAAGTTGCATCCTGGATCTGTCGAGAAATCGTTGCCATCGCTAACATTAATTTATGAAAGAACAGTGCTGCTTCGTCAGTGTATGGAATTTCTTTTGCATTTTCAGGGAGAGTAAATGCTGTCCATGCGTTCAATGTGCCTGCTGGATCATCCTGTTCCGGATGCAAGTCACTTTTGTAATATGACGAATAATTAATAGTTTTTTTTGAACCAACCGTTGTGGTTGTTTTGACAAGCGCTTTTGCTCCGATACAGAGGCTGTACCCACCTTTCGATGTGTTTGCTGAATAATGCTTTCCAAAACGAGCTTCTCTTTCACGACTGAGCCATTGTGCGTCAGTAGATGTTGCATTTGGGTGAATACGTCCATCAGGTGTTTCAGCAAAGGCGACATGTGATTCGATATTGTATCGAATTACATATTCTTCAGCGACAATTGGTTTGTTTGCCGACTTTAAGGCGTCCTCTAAAACTGATTCGAGTTTACTCAATTCAGCGCAATACAATGATAACCGCTTTACACTATTTAATTTACAGCTTACGGAATCATAGTTCTTATAATTTTCAAAATAAGAGGTTAATTCATTAGGAATTTCACAATAAAACTCGCCTGCTGTATTCACAAAAAAAACAACATCAATAGACGCAGAGCCTAATCCTTCTCCTAACGACACCATGATTTGTGCTTTTTTTAATCGACCCATTGTTTATTTCTCCGCACAACTAATGTTGTTTTGTTTGCATTAATATTTACAATTCGATAATAATACATGCACCCCGTTTAGAAGTGCAATGCATTATTTAGCGCACCAATATTATTGGTGCAGACCAGAATTCACATTACTTACCGCTGAGACAGTGGTACGACCACCAGCATCAACAATACGAACACGAGAACCTACATTCAGATCTTGCGAACCGCTTTGAACAGAGGAAATATACTGTCCATTATCCAAGCGGATCTCCAGCTCCAAACCACGAGTCTGATTAGTGCGAGTTTGCACTGCGTTACCACCCAGTCCACCCAATACCACCCCACCCACGGTTGCCAGCTTCTTGCCATTACCGCCGCCGATAGCATGACCCAACAGACCACCCACCACCGCACCGGCTACAGCACCTACCGGAATATTATTATCTTCCTGAATGGTAATCGGACGGATGTTAGTGATCACACCAAAATTCACGTTCTGCCAGACATTAGCGCGATTGGCACTATATGTATTATTGGAGTATTGATCAGCACAGCCTGTACCAGCAAAAGACATTACCGCAACAGCCATTACTGCAACTTTACTAAATTTATTCATAAATAACTCCAGATTGAATTAATTTGCACTTAATTAAGACTTATCTTTTTTTTGCAATCAAAGCCTTATTCATGTGTTTAATTATACCTGTTTTATCTGTAAAGTCAATTATTATTCGGTAAATTAATTAAGAGTGGTTTTTGTTCTGCATATCTTCGGCGTTCTCAGTGAGAACGTGATAAGAGATCTCAAATCTTGATATTATTTCAGATAGCCGACTATTATTTCAGATAGCTAACGTTACTTAATAATGCCATCAATAACTTTAATGCCCAATTCTTTCCATGTTGCGATATCCGCAATGTCTGGCCCAACCACTGCATCATAACCGATGGATACCGACTGCGGCGTAAATGTTTTTTCTTTTTTCGTATCAAAAACGAATAAGGTTCCCTGGTAAGGCTGATCTCGACGCACTTCTACCACATACCGTTTATCACATCCGGCAAACCAAACCAAACGCGGATCTTCGGCGTTTCCGTAAGTTTCGTTAACAGGATCGTATTTTACAATTGGTTCTTGTTTTGGCATTTATCTTTTTTCCTTAGAACGTAAATAATTTATTATTTAATGCTTAAATATATCTTATATATAACAAAAAAAATCAACAGATTGCAACTCTTATTCTAATTAAGCCCAAGAACAACATCAAAACCATATGGATAATTAGGAATGGATGCGAATCTTATTTTTACATTTACTTCATCAATCTCTTTATAACCACTCCAGTTATTAAGTTTAAATTCACTGAATTCAATGTCGTCTTCTTGTGTTAAGGACCGATAAATGGTGGAAACCATTTTTCGTGCATGATCTTCACTCAATACCTGCATTTGTTTTAACAACGGTTTGATTCTGTACTTAATTGTAGCACTACCTTCTCTTACCTCGATATGAATACTGCTAGCACCTTTTTCTATCGCATCCCTAACCAATGACTGATAATCAGCATCACATTCGCTTATTTTCGCATCCCTTAAATTCATTTATTTTCCTGTTTTTTGCTTATTATCATAGCGTTCTCACTGAGAACGCCTGCTTAGAGTATGAATAATTAAACACCGTTCTCAATGAGAACGCCTGGAATTCGTTTTTCCACCAATGCTTTTTCCAGTGCGGAACGTTCTTGTGGAATGTCTGAATTAAAAACCAAATTGCCTTTTGGATCTTGATGCACAGAAAGCCCTTCGTACTTCCAGCACGATACGGTTGCTTTTGTTGAGGGTGCTACTTTCATCGCTTCTTCACTCAAGCAATCAAATTTATTCACCGCTGTACATTTTTGTGTTGCCTGAACAATCCAGTACTTATGATCTGGGGATTCTCGACTACTGAACTCAGCGAGAATACTTGCCTTACCCACGTTATATACTTTTGCTTCCTCTTGAAAATCGATTACTGGTTTTTTGCAGTGTTCTGGTTGTTTTATCACGCTAAAATCACTTACATCCACCGGCTTTTCTTGTGATAACAAAAAATTACCCCGGTTCTTTTCATCCAAAAATCCTTGTTCTTTCGCCATTGCATTCAATGAACCGAACAAAACAGTACCCATTAGCACTGCCGCCACCACGCTCTTACCTACATTAATGACACTCACAAAGTTCTCCTGTTTCTTGACTAAAAAACTCTTTTAATACTTCAATGGAATTAGGCTCTCCTTGTTTGGCTGCTTTTTGATACCAATACATGGCTTTTTCCAGCTCACGAGCAATTCCATGACCATGATCGTACAGTGTACCTAGCCAATACTGCGCTTCAGCGTCATTCTGCAACGCCGCCTTTTCCAGCCATTCTGCCGCCCGAATAAAATCTTGTGCAGCACCTACTCCAGACAGATACATTTTACCCACATTGTATTGTGCAAACGCATTTCCACTCATTGCCGATTGTTGAAACCAATAAAATGCCTTCTCCATCTCTTTCGTTTTAATCATTATAAATGCAAGACTGATTTGTGCATCGGCATGCCCGTTTTCGGCTGCTTTTTGATACCAATACAATGAATCACCCTCACTTGCGGACACGCCATTGCCTGTTTTTAACAATGTGGCCAGTTGATATTGCGCTTCTTTATCGCCTTTCTCAGCCGCTTTTTTATACCAATAAACGGCTTTCTTGTAATTGCGTTCTTTATAATTACCCTCAAAATAAATATGTCCGAGCGCAAGCTGTGCTTCTTTTGAGCCTTCTCTGGCTAATTGATGGAGTGATAGGCCATTGTCACCCATTAGCGCCATTGCCTTTACATACCCTTGTTGTGCTGCTTTTGCATACCACTTGGCTGCTTCGTCAATATCTTGTTTAACACCCTGTTCATCTTCGTATCTAACAGCTAATTCATACTGCGCCTCGGCACACCCTTGTTCGGCAGCCAGGGTAAACCAATAAATACTTTCTTTTTGATTTAATGCTGTTTTAAAACCATAAAAACAGGCAAAACCAAGGTATAGTTGTGCATTAACATCACCCTTTTCAGCAGATAGCCTACAACTCGTTAGATCAGACCATTGTTGCATATCCAAAAAACTCACTTAATATTCCCCTTAAAATATAATCTTTCCGCTAATATAACACATACAAGTTGTGTTTTTGAAATATTTTCCGTATAATTATATCAATATTTACTCTGTCGGACGAAATTATTATGGGTTGCTGGTACAGAACATGCGGGATCTCAAACTTACCTATTTATGATGACATGCCTGTATATGTCTTTCCTCTTGTTTTGGAATCGTTTCATGAAAAAGGTGGTTCAGTAGGTGTGTTTCGACCCATGCCTATTTCGTTCACTGCAAAATATAATGGCTATGGCGGAGGCTATGATTGCACAGGAACCGGTCTGCCTGTCGTTTTAGAAAGCCTAAGACAGAAGATCGAAGAATGCACTTATCACGACATCACTGTGTCTCGTGATTCTTTTGATGAAAAGACCTTTTTTAAGGCAGCACATGAAAACCAGTTGGTTATTGACCACTTAGGCAAGAAACGTTCGGTTGATTTTACGATGTGTCGAAAGGATGTCGTCGACAATATCTTGGAAAACAGGAAGATCACCAAGTTTGTTGGCGAAGGGATGGGTAATTGCGGCCACAACAACTCATACATTTCATATTCTTTTTCAGATGTATTGAAAGATATTCCTTCTTTTATAGCCGAGATGAAGGAGAATTACGTTGAAAAATTTGAGCCAAAAATAGCCAAGGCAGTCCTTCACATGGGGTTGCATTGCGTTTATGAAAATTGTGATTTGAATAAGGCTTGTGAGTTTATCATTGTTGCCTTTCATCAATATGCTTTTGCACGAGAGATTGAAGCTCAGATCATTGAGCTTGTTTTAAATAATGAAATTGATGCGGCCAGATCTCTTATGACTGAATATGTTAAATTTAATTTCATTAATTCATTTATGGAATCAGTAAGAAAATCATGGCATCCAGATCTCTTCATGGGTTCACAAGATTGTGACATGAATGAATATATTTTGCTTAACAATTCAATCAAGAATTCTATTGAGAAAAACACCAGTTATGTCGATGAAGACGGTGATGACGAAGAATAGTTATTCATTGGTTTTTAAAGAGCCTGCATTAGCAGGCTTTTTTATACCTCAAACTATTGTTTTTTATTAATTATTTGCTATAATAATTATATTGAGACATACAGACCTTACCGAGGCTTTTATGAATTACGAGCAAAAAGAATTACAACGCATTATTGATGATATCAAAGAAAATCCAAATGATGGATATAATACAGCCTCCATACAAGTTGTCTCTGACAATCAAAAGACAAAGCATCTCAATATTCCATTAAAAACATTGGAAGTTTTAATTGCGCTATTCGGAAAAGATTAATTATTAAAAATATTTTTAGAGGTAGCTATGGAAAAGGGACAGAAAAAATCACAATGCGATTCAACCGATAACCAAACAAAAAACAGTGCTGAAAAAAATTCGCACCCAGAAAAAAAACCGAAAAAGACAAAACGAATTAGTATTCCACTAAAAGAAGCACTAACAATTCTTTTAGAGAAAAATTAGTTTTAATTCAAATAAAAAATCAAATTTCTGGAATTACTGGATATTTGCTTTTTATATATGTATCACAAGTGATTTATTTGAATTTACACATGCAAAAGCCATTAATAATGAATTAATAACGACAGAAGGCATAGATATTGCCAAATTATTAACCACCTAAATTTTAATTAACAACATAGTAACTACATCAAAAAAGCAACTTTCTGGCATTACCGGATAGTTGCTTTTAAATAACATTATTTTTCTTCCAATAGATAAAGAAATGGCAAACACGCGATAATTTCCACGAGTAATAGTGGGCCTGACTTAATGGCATTTTTAAAACTATTTTCCACGGATAGATTACTAAATAATTTTTTAACCACAAACCAACCCACTACCCCACTTATAAACCACATCGCACAGTTTATGCAAAAATAGAAAAACAAACTTTCAAACACGATATTTTACTCTCCTTTATTTTTCTTTAATATATAATGCAATTGGACATTTGGCAAAATATATTGTATTATTTACGATAATATATCTCATATTTGGAACTTATTATGCCAGTCAATCTTCCTTTTCATCGATTTAAAGAAAAACAACCAAAACACGAACAAGAAATCATTTGGTTGCAAACAGGACTGAGCTTTGATTCTGACACAATTAATATTCGTCAATTAACTGTAAGAAAAGTATGGGTAGAAGTTGATAATGACGGATGTACTACTGGCAATTCAATTTGTTATACAAAAGGCGACGAGAAAAACCCGCCAGAAAATCATGCTTTAATGACGGAATTTGACGATGTGTACGCTGATGACGATTTCTTATGGATGGATCTTGATCTGTTTTGTAATAAGGTGCTTGTAAAGTAATAGCAGTTATTTGTTTGGCAGGAAACTGCGTATCTAACTGTGTTTTAACAAAACATACTTAAAACAACCAGCTCGAAACACAAATTTTCATAAAATGATTCGAATAAATTTACATTGGAAACGAAATGAATAAATACATTGGTTTAATTGCGTTAGCCCTGATTACTTTGACTGGTTGCAAACCAAGTGAAAGCTTAACTGATCAACTTGTAAAAGCATTATCTTATACAACCAAACAAGAAGTATTTTCTATCAAGTCGCCTTATACGTTTATAATTGACGGACAAAGCACGGAGGTTAGAGGAGTAGATACTTGTCTTGATGAACAAACTCAAAAGCCATTTGAATGTATTGATCTTAGCAAGCCATTCACTGATGTTTATTTGTTGTTACCAAATGGTACATATAGAGAAAGATGGTCTTTAATCAAAGAGAAGAATGGCAATTATGTATCATTACGAATGCCCGATGGAAAGCGAGCAATGCCAGCGCCAGAAAAATAAGAAAGCATTCTTGCACGGTTGTTTTTACGAATATTTTGTTTAAATTAATGAAATTAATGTTAATCGACAATGGCGGAGGAAGTAACAAATGCAGACAATTTACCCGGACAGCCTGATCGCTGATTACAATAGCGGAACAATCGGTGTAGGAGAGATCTATAATCCAGCGCCAGGCGCTCTCAGGATGAAGATCGTCACACCAGAAGGCAGTAAAGAGATTGATTCCCGCGATGCTAAAACATATGGTGGTGTGATAACCACAGCGTTTGCCAATTGGCTTACAAGCAAGTACAAAGTAAAGTTAGAAGAAACAGAGGGCGGTTTTTTTGTTGTAAAGTATCCTCACGACATCTAAATCTCACCGCCATTAGGCAATAATAACTTGGAATTCTCGAAATATGAGCAATAAATTAGATCCAGAGCAGTACAAAAAGAGAGCCGACAAGGTTCTCTTATCAAGAGGAAAAAAAGACAGCCCAGGTACTCACATTGATGCAAAAGGAAAAACAACAGAAGAAGTTTTCCAAATATTGATGCAATTACAGACTGAAGTAAAAAAACAGATGTAGTTTTCTGTTGAGTTGGTAATTAATATGAACGATAAGTCACATCAATAGGCAGCTCTTGCTGCTTACGCCACGCAATCACTTGAAGATGCGGTTCAGCATTACACCACTTCCAGCACTTATTCTCTTGATCGTAGGATGCATTCCGGAGCAAACTGCCGTCTTCCAGTTGGAGTTCTACTGTTACACCTTTTTCTGGCCAGTCATCGGGATCTTTACTTTCATCTTTGGCTTCAAACCATCCTCCGAAATAATCAGTTATCTGGCGAACAGCATTCACCACATCAGGGATCTCAAATTCGCAACCAGAAATACCAATAATACCTTTAATATCGTGGATACCACATTTCCAACGGTCTTTCCGAACTAATTTACCATCATCACGAAATTCGTAATCTTCTACTTTTGCATCACGAAATTCCAGACTGCGAAAATCACGTTCTGTTACTTCTCTAAAAGACATACTAAATACCTTTTCTACACGTTATTCTGAATGGTGTTTGTTAATATGAATGATGAGTCATTACATATTTCTTTAAATTATTTTCATCACAAATAATGCCGTTTAATTGACAATAATCCAAGATGTCTTTTTTCATTGAGCCAGCCACCTCTTTTACTTCAGAAAACGTATTTCCACTTCCTGTTTTCCCCAGCATAAAACCAATAACAATTACTTCTGAGCCCGTAAAAGGACTAAAATAAGAAAACTCATGTTCATCAGTTCCACCCAATATATTCTGTGATTCTTCCGTAAACATTAATTTACCACATTCTGGACAATATTTATTGTCCAGTGAAACATCGTGTTCACAGCTACGAATTCGAAATTTCTTGGTAATAGCATCAATATTGGTTTGAAGTCCATATACAACGTATGAGCTAACAGAATGAGACATTTATTTCCTTTATCCTTATAAAATAAATAATTATTTCGTTATTTTTGGGGTCTTTGCATTAATTTCTTCGTGTCGAAGAACGCGGTAAAATTATATATTTCTATTTCTCATTATAATTTATTTTAAATAAAAGTCAATTCAATTATCAAAGAGAAATATTCTTTTTTGTTTTTCGGTATTTTCAGTAATGTGCTTCTCGCCAAAACCAATAGCAGCATGGCTTGCAGCACATTTCTTGTCAGAAAGAATACTTAACTTCATTCCTTTTTCGCTTTGTTTTTGCTATAATAGGAATATTGATTTTAAATAGAAATTATCATCATTATGGACGCATCAAAGTTTACTTTTTCAGAATTAGAGGCCAAAAAAGCTCTGTTGTTAGAGGAATTAAATTCTGATGAGCAAAATCAAATAACGACATATGGCGATCACGATCCCTTTTCTGTTCCTATCTTGCGTTGCGATAAGTGCGGTGAAGACGGGCTGTTAAAACACGAAAGACACTCAAATGGAAACTTCAAATACTTTGTGCAATGCACTGGGTGCGGAAATTTTCATAAAACCATGGGGAAATCACCGGAACTTGGCATCTTGCTTTGGAACATTATTAACCCCAATGGTTTTTATTACGCCCGGTTTCCGCTATTCGGGATCTCCGGTTTGTCGCCTGAAGAAGCAAAAGACAGGATGATGAAAATCCGTCGAAATCTAGAGATCAGAGATAACCTCGCTGTGATAGAAGTTATAACAAATCCAGTGGTTGGGCAGCAAAAACCGGCAATTATGTACAAAAAGCGGATCAAGTTGTATTTGCATTGGGCCATATGGGCACAGGCCGCTATTCGCGCTCAATTACCCCAAAAATACAGAAAGAAACAACACCTGGTTGAGCCTGGCAACGAATCAGTTGAACCAAACAGTTAATTCTAATGATTTTCTAAGCACACCATCTCCATGTAAAATTAACCCTGTTACATGGAGAAAACACGCTTTACTAAACTCGCATCACCCCTCTCTTTTTCGTATCAATATAGCTACATTTTTCTTTAAAGCTTCCATTTGTATTTATATACATACAACCAATGCCTTATTGCTAATTAAATTAATTTGTTGTATATTATATCATTAATACTTATTTCTACGTTAAAGAGGAATAAATGGAAAACGAAAAACCAAAACCGACCATTCCAGAAGTACATCCTCTTGTTATTAACTGGTATGCAAAACCGGGCAATAGTGTGGGTGGAATATTCCATGTTTTACTGGAAAACGGTAATTGTGAGCAGTATTTTGCTGACCAGGCATTAAAAGACGCTCATTTGTCTGGCGACAAAGATGCTATTCATTTGGCTGAGTTGCTAACGTTAATGTCCTCAACTCAGCGTCGTAAACTCTGTCATTTAAACAAAACTTGACCTAAACTTATTACCACAAAGACAAAAAAGGAATAAAATGAAGCTAAGCGCGGGTGTTCTTTTGGAACAAGCAACAAATTATCTCCAAAAATGGATAATACATTAAAGCCGATATCGAAAGTAATGAGCTTGATCACCTACTTTCCTTAAGCAAAGAACAGGTGCTCAATTTTCTTCATGTCAGAACTATTTGATTATTTAAAGAAGGATATCTAAAAAATGGAACTCATTGATAAGTTTTTTCTGCGTTCTTCTGGTGAAAAAAAGTTTCAGCCAAGCACTGTTGTAGAGCGCCGAGTCTTTGCAGCCATTGATGTTTTTCTTCGACACCAATGGTTTAAAACACATTTTTACAAAATGCAGAGAGAAGAAAAGCAAGAGATCTTGTTGGCGTTGCACAATGCAGACATCTCTCAGTCAGAAAGCAATAATACATTTTACGAATACGCATTCGACAAAAAACAGGTTCAACCCTGTAATACCAATGTTCTTCGAGCGCATTTCTATATTAGTGTATTACTCCAAAAGAACTGGTTTAAAGATCATCTTTTTGGCATAACTCCAGAAGAAAAAGACGACCTTTTGCTGGAATTACAAAAAGCGGACATTTTGGCAACAGAGCGCCACGCTCAAGCTCACTAGAAAAAGAGATCAAGTCATGGCTAAAGATTATGGTATTGGTTTTTGCAAAAAAGTACTTCGTCATTTAGAAGAAGCCGAAGAAAAATTATTCGAAGAACTAGGGCATGGGTTTGATTATTTTAGCCAGGAATACACATCCGAATTAACGCACAAAAGACTTCTGCGTAAATTCGAACAAGAAAAGGAACTTGGTTTGGAACCAAGTTACAATCCAGATATCCATGGTTCATGGAATAATTAAAATTGGAGTGAATACATTGAAGGAAAAAGAGAAAATTTCAAATAAAATCAAACGTGGCATTTTGTTTTCGTCACTGCTGTTTTCCACGGGTCTGCTTGCCAATCAACCTGATTTAAACGTATTAAAAAATATCGCTGATGCGCGTGGAGCAACAATCTTAAATGATCCGCTATACGTAAATGGCAATTCTTCCACGGAAAATACCCTTCATTACGATAAAGACAAATTAAAAAGCTGCTACCCTATTTTGGTTTTGTGGAACGGTGAACAAGCAATAACACCGCTTGCCATTTCAGCCTGGAGCAAGGACACTCAGGAGCTTAAATTTCACAGTGCCGGAAGTGGTTATGCCGTAGCCATGTTTCTTGATAAGTTGTGTTAACCATCAATGGAAATTAAGCGAGCCTTAATTTCCTAAATCTTTAAGATAAGTAATAAACGCTGAAAAATCGCCGCCATCTGCTTTTCTTAATACTGATATGTATAAGGCTCGTTCTTTTGTCATACCATCAAGTTTTACATTTGCCCACTTCATGGGCTTCTCTCCCAGCAGTGTCGTCCGAACAATATTAGTAAAGATACGCGCGTGACGGCCGTTGCCATTCACAAATGGATGGATCTGCACCATTCGATGCTGTATCCGGGCTGATAACTCTAAATTATCGAAATGTTTATATTCAATCCAGCACTTCGCGTCAGCTAGGAAATTATGCAACACAACAGGGATTTTTATTGGTTCAACACCAACATTAAGTTCTCTCTGCCTAAAATTTCCCGCCCATATCCACACCTCACCAAAAAGAGCTCTGTGCAAATTAACCACAAAATCTCTATCTAAAATAGTGTCTAATGTTTGATTTTTTAGATTTCTCGCCCATAGTTGACCCTGGATTATATTAGCTGCCTCTAGATTATTTAGCTGCGCCCTGGTGTCAATGTGCTTGTATCTCAAACCGAGCAAATCATCAGGAGAAAGAGGTGTCGCACCATCTGGTTCTTGATTGAACATACTTAGGGACTACTCCTTAATATTATTCCAAATAACTCGCCCGCCCGCTCCGCTGATCTGTTCTTTAAGATGATTAAGCAATCGTTTTCTTGATTCTTCATCGATAGACTGATCTTCCAAAAACATGTTTTCAGAATTTGTATTTAGGAGTTTCAAAGCGACCTTGGTAACTTGTTCATCAACAATGTCTTCGATGTGATTTTTTGGTACTAATGCATAAGTAAAATTACAATGAAGTTGTTCGGCTAATTTTTGGAGCTGATTTAATGTAATTTCTCCGTCAATCTCTTTCCGTTCCAAAATAGAGATTTGATTTCGAGTCATTCCAGTTATTTCGCCAAGTTGTGTACCAGACATTCCCAAAGCTGTTCGGATCGTCCTTATCCACCCTTCTTTCGGTTTTTTGAACAAGCAAAAGCCTACTGTTGCGTTGGCCATGGACTTATACTGTTCCATTACTGTTTTTTTAACGGTACTTACTTGTTTTTGGTGTGTTATATACATAATGTCGCCCTTTTTTTAACTTACTGCTAAACAAGATTGTATCTCAAAATTAATACAAAATCAAATATATTGTATCTAATTTCCGATACATTGATAAGTATTTGTATTAAAAATTAGATACAAATGCAAATAGACTGTATTTAAAAATAAAGACACAGATGTAAAATTGTATTCACACCTGTGTCTTAAAGGGCAACCTCCCTCTTACATCTCTAAATCTTGACTCACTCGCTCTCTTATTATTTTAGCTTCGCCAGTTGGTTCCACATCAAATATTTTTACTAGTCTTATGCCTTTCTTACCATCAAACAGCAATCTGTTTGGATCTTCTTTGTTGTTAAACAATGCGCTCCCTGGTACGCGAGCCATAAAGACACTTTGTGTCGCATCGTGATACATGGCATCTGTTTGCGCTATTTCCAGTGCCTTAACAATCATTTTTCCTGCTACAAACCCCTTTAGCTCTGTTTCTTGATGAAATGCCTCAAACGCATTCTTGATCACGGATGCAGGTATCGCAGTGGTTGCATAAACGCTGGTTAAGGGCTCAAGTTTGGTCTGATTTGCAGGCAAAGAAACAATGACAATATAGTTCTGTGTATTGTACCCAATCTCACTACCTTTTATCTTTTCCCGACGCAGATCTTCAGCACTCATGTATTGTTCTTTTGGTAATGGACGTTGTACTGGTGATTCAAAACTCATCTGATGAGTTAATCCCTGGCTTCTCAATTCACTAAATAATTTCTCTGGTTTGAACCATTTTTCCACCGCCGTCCACGGCGTCCCGGAAGCCATTGGTCCATAGTAATTTTGATACTGAAAGTTTGTTTTGCCTTTTGCATCATAATCGCCATTGGAAAGACTGCCACCAGATACATATAGCACTCCTTCATTATCTCTTGGATTTCCAGTTTCTTTGTAGTCATCTAAGTTTTCAGGAATGTTTGCCCATTCTTTTACATTACCCTCTTTGAAAAGTTCAAATCCTGTTTGAATATAGATACTCGCTGGGCGATCTACATATGCTGTATCGCAAACAAATTTACCAACGCGAACTTTGCCTTTATCATCACTAAACAACACATTAGTCTGACTTTTTGGCTGAGATTTTTCCATTTTTTATATCCTTTTGTTCTTATATTTATAATATTATCTCATGATGATTTAACAGAGTCCATTGGAAACAAACATTTCCTTTACTTTTATTTAATTTGATCGATAATAATTAAATCATTCTGCGGAGTTTACAATGTTAAATTTAAATCAATCCTTTTTTCTTAACTTACCGTTAACAACGTATTTTTGCATATTTTGGAAATGTGTTGCCTCATTGTTCGGAACAATTTGTTATGTCATATTGCTTAAGCTTAGCTTTGTGATCTTTGTAGAACTGCTATCAACAATTAAATTTGGCTTTACATATATTGCAGAACTGATTTTATCCGTTTTTTAACGGTTATAGCGTGTATAGCGACTGTTACACGCCATAACAGGTAGTGTTTTAAAACTAACTTATCGGAATTAAAATACAGATGTTAAAAAAACACTTTAAAAATTACTTAAGAAAATTGGCGTCCAGTTCCTTAATATAAGTACATATCACAGAAATAATTTCTTGCTATACTTATTATTATTGAATATAATAAGTATATTATAGTCCAAGCGAGTTGCATTTAATGACCACCACTACGCCATCTGTGCTCGAATTTTTCACAAAACAAAACTTCTCTGCGATCAATGATTCAGACTACAATCCACGAGATAATCGCACGTACAAGATGCCGCCGCTTTCGAACAAACCCGAGGTTGATATTCAGATCCACCTAGCTGTTCCAGACAATAATGATCGCGCAGCTAACGTGACTGTAACTACAAATAAAGGCACTTTTTTTGGAAATTTTTTCTCTGAAACAGTGATTCAATCTGAACGACTTGTCTTGCACATGCCGCTGGCAAAAGATCTTGATATTAATTTCACCAAAATTGAATCAAAAAAGTTACCGACTATCTACCCAGCCTGGTTAATTCAACGCTATGGTGTTGAAAATTTAAGTTCAGATCTAATTACTTATGCGCCGGTCGACATTTTCTTAAACAAAAGAAACAAAGAATTTGTTATGTTTTTGGATGAGTCTTTTTTAGATGGCATCGATCCGAAACTGGTTCTTGCGGGTACAACATCTTGTGTCGCTGTTTACCAAGGCAAAAACGCTAAGAAATACATTGGTTTTTCATCAAAGAACTATGCAGATCTCATTGATCTATCCAACTGCAAATCAGTCCGACTAAAAAACAACATCTGTCGTTCTTTCTTGCAGATCGCCGATAATTATCTTGCGCTGACAATGAATGCAAAATTATTGGAAAAAGTTATTGTTGTTACTTATTTTAACGATCAAGATAATGACAGCATGATTAAGTCCGTTGATTTTGATTTACACAGTTCTGCTATTAAATTTAATTTCTGGGTTGGCGCTCGTCATTTAGATACAGTTTATCCTTTTCTCGCTGATGGTACGATTGATACCACCAAAGCTATTCATCCAGATCGACAGCATGTAAAAAAAGAATCATTATTCAAGACAAAATCAATTACGCGGGTTATGGCATATACCCAGGAAGATCATGATAATCTTCTTCAGTTAAAGAGCCGTCTTGATGATATTAATCAGTCTTTGCTAACACTTTTTGGCAGCAATTTAGCAACCAATAAGGATGACGTGGATGGTTCAATATCGTCGATTTTTCATAATGAGATCGGTCATATTTTAAAACTGGAGAAAAAATAACATTTTAAATAAGGAGTGAGTTTGTTTTTTAAAAGCATTAAAAATGGTTACGAGCGAGGAAAGGTACACTTAATTTACCCCTCTTTTTTAGGTAACAAGAAAAATACAGTGATCAAGGCAACTGGCTTGCTTTGGTTAAAAGAAAAATTCCTAACCAAAACAGAGAGAAATTCAATTATTATTATGGCTAAAAACAATAAATTTCTTGAGCAAAAAAAAGCATTTGATCACCAATATGCTTGTGAACAAATCGAACTGGAAAAGGAATTTTCCTTATCCAAATACAATAATTTTTTAATCAATATATGGGATGACTACAGCGAAACAGAGCCATCTTCTACTTATGCCTATTTGTGTGAATGTAAAGACGACATCCCTGATTCATTTGTCCACTCGCTTTTTACATGGTTACAGCCCATTATTACAAAGTCATTAAACGATGCTTGCATTGATGTTTCTTTGTGTTTTTATCAGTCGCTTGATCGCTATCCAGAACTACTAGGAACCGAGTATGAAAGATTAATTTACAATCGGTGGCAATTGGTTTTTTCGACATTATCTCATGAGCAAAGAGAATTATTAACCGATACTCTAAATGAAATGAAATTAAGATTTCAAAATAAAGCAGTTGGTTTCATCAGCGAGTCTTAAACAAAAAACATCAAAATAACGCCAAAATAAGTCTGTTTGTATGACTAAGGTCAGGCAAAATCTGATTAACCGCACTCCCCGCCCGCGTTGGGCGAGGGTTTTCGGCGTTACTGCTAAATTTCTAAATATCTAACAGAATTTTGTTTTTATACATTTTCGATCTTTTCTTTTAAGTTAGTAAATCTGACTTTTAACATGCACTACGAAATTTTAAATCAGTAATTACTTGATTTCATTGATTTTAATGAGCAATTACATTAATAACCATGTTCTCTCTGTGCCACCTCCTCCTGGATAAAACGATTTGTTAAATGTCTAGAAATGTCTAGAAATGTCTAGAAATGTCTAGAAATGTCTAGAAATGTCTAAAGCATAATAATTTAGTTTATGATTAATAGTGGTATTTTCCATTTTGGAAACATCTGATTTTTTATTTTAAAAAATATAACGAGAATATTTATTTTTTACAGAGAAATGTCAAAAACCATTTTGCTGGCGTCAGCAAAATGGTTAGACAAGAGTGGGTTTTTAATGGCTCATGAAAACATCTTTTTGATATTATTGTCGAAGTTGATCTAATCGGTCTTGAGCAGCAATACTGATCTCACTCAGTTCAAACTCAAATCGATCGAAATGGTCGTGATTAATGGACAATTCACCCGAACTAATGGCATTAAAACCAACCAGTGTTGTCAACGTCACTGATTCCACATGTCCATTTTTTTCTTCCATTTTTGCAGCAACAATTACTCCATTAACTGATTTTGTTAGTCCATACATTTTTTCGTCATAAGAACGATAATGGGTTTCGTAGCCACGATTTTTCATCAACACCAATGCTTCTTTCATATCCATTATCATTCTCTTTAATTTATATCTATTTAATAGAGTCATTATAGTGTATTTTATTATTAAAATCAATAATTAATAATTCTTATCCTTGGAAAGCTTTATTTTTTAACGTTCATCTCCATTGACTTCACCTGCTCTAAGTAATTAGTTCCAAGTTCGCGTAAATCATTAACTTCTTTATCATCACTTGTTTTTTCAGAGCTTTTGGTTTCTTTTATTTTATTGTAATAATTAATAAATTGTTTTTTAATATACTCTGCTCCTTCATTAAAAGCAGATGGACTAACATTATCAACATCCAGTTTTTGATAACAAGCTAGCGATTCAGGAGTAAAAATATTTTTTCATCTGTTTTTGTAAACACCGAGTCTTAAACGCATGCAAAATACTGCTTTTTTCATCGGTTAATGCAATTTTTTCTACTTTTTCCCATTGCATAATATTCGACACTAAATTTGATCTCGCTCTATCACTATAAAAAAAAGAAAGCAAGCCCAACACTAAAGATCCTATTATCATAACCTGCATTAATTTATTCTCATAATTTGATGTATTAATGACCTCTTTTCCGTCTTTATCTACGACTATCATGTTTAATTCCTTATTTTAATTACTTGTCAATTACACCCCCTAAATCATGACTGATTTAGAGGGTGCTTAAATTTAGAGAAAACGGAGAAACAGTCCGAGTGGCTAAATTTTTGATCACCGGACTATTAGGGGTCCAGTAACTCGGCAGAAAGACACTGCCACTACGAACTAGGTTTTGTATAAAACCATCGCCCGATACTTTTCGTAATATATTTAATGAACCATTAATGTCGGCATGCAGCAAGCAACCGGTGGCCGATTGATAGAGCCCACGCTTTTTACGCTTACCCGAAAAAATGTGTTTAACCCCTTCTTCATAGGTCGGCAGCGGATCTAACGATAGTGCATCGGCTTTCGACGTATAACTCTCTTCTTGCTCGATCACCACGACACCAATAGCCGCCAGTTTATACGTCAACTGTTCTATCAATTTCCCGTGCGGGATCGACACGAATTTCTGGTTATTCACCTTGCCGATATTAATGTCTTGTTTCCACGCTTTGTTTTTCCCGATGATGACCGTGCCAATGTCCTGCATTAAACACAATTGCAGTACATGATTGGCGCATTTGTGAAAATAGTCGTTGATCTGACAATATCGCTTGATGCTGAGTTTATCGATCTTTTTCATCTTGTTTTGACGCATTAACCGGGCTTTTTGCTTATTGAAATACTGATTGATGCTTTTTATGGGTCTACCGTTGACCAGGACAGGTTGAAACCCGGCTTGGTCACTGGTTATAGCCATTAATACATCGATACCAATATCAATTGCCAGGTGTTTATCTGGGTCGAGTTTAATTTCTTTTTTTAAATTACTTTGGGTTTTGGTTTCGTCATAGACGATCTCAAACCAAAAGCAACTGCCCTGTGGTACGATCCTGAATTCTTTAAAAACCAGTGAGTTTTCATTGGTTTTTTTATTGGCTAAAAACCGGCTAAAAACCGGGTTAATACCTAGTTTTTTCGGCAACACGACATGGCTGTCTTTCACCGCCAGGGGTTTAGCCGGGATCAGGAATGTTTTTAGCCCTTGCGCCTTTTTATAACGCGGTATTTGTGGCTTGGCCTGGTATTTTTCGGGATGAATTTTCCAGTCTTTCAGTGCGGCCCAAAAGGCATCAAAGTCGGTACACAGCTTTTTAATGATCGCCTGGGAACCGGCATTGGGCAGCGCATCATACAGGGCATAATGATGATTTTTCATCATCTGATCGAGGTTGGCAAACGGTAGGTTTTCAGCGCGAAAAAAGGCTTGTCGCTTATAGTAAAGCGCCTGATT
>Ga0183099_1000403_pt1 | contig 32656 bp, 36 predicted proteins | sample Biomet1_FD_127788 | JGI IMG/M metagenome (GOLD analysis project Ga0183099, IMG submission 127788) | Microbial communities from bioreactor (seeded with anoxic lake sediment) at LBNL, California, USA - Biofuel metagenome 1 | ecosystem: Engineered > Bioreactor > Anaerobic > Unclassified ... | reverse complement strand
AGGGGTCTTAGACGGCCCTGCACGTCAGGTTTTATCCCTGCAATTGATGGAAGACATTGACACCATCGCAGGTGTCTTGAAAAAAAAAGATTAAGAGGTAACTAAGTATGCCGCACACCGCAACAGGCCACTTGCCAGGACGTCAGGTACATAAATTTGGTGGTAGTAGTTTGGCAGACCCTAATTGCTATCGCCGAGTGGCAGGGCTTATTGAACAAGAGTCAGATCCTCGCGCTTTGATTGTGGTCTCTGCGGCCGGGAAAACTACGAATCGCTTACTGCAAATCTTAGAGTTAAGCGAAGCGGGTGATGATGCGGTTGTTGCGGCGATACAAGGTTTAAGAGCGTATCAGTTGGGGTTGATAGAAGGGGTCTTAGACGGCCCTGCACGTCAGGTTTTATCCCTGCAATTGATGGAAGACATTGACACCATCGCAGGTGTCTTGAAAAAAAATTATGATCGTCATGAGCGCAATGGGATCTTGGCCAATGGCGAAGTATGGTCAGCCCGTTTGTTGGCAGCGTTATTGACGGAGCGCGGTAATCAGGCGTCATGGCTGGATGCACGTCGTTTCCTTTCTGCGGAAGAAGGTGCGCTGGCTCGCGTGAATGAGGCGCTATCGCGAGAGAAATTGCGCGAAGTGTTAGCCGGCACCGGTGAACAACGCGTCGTCGTAACGGGCTTTATCGCTGCGGATAATGAAGGACGCACATTATTGCTGGGGCGTAATGGTTCTGATTACTCCGCAACCTTGCTTGGTGCCTTAGCCGAAGCGGAATCAACTGCCATTTGGAGCGATGTTGCCGGGGTTTATTCTGCCGACCCGCGCTGTGTGAAAGATGCGAAATTGCTTGAGCGTTTGTCGCTGGCGGAAGCCAATGAACTCGCCCGCTTAGGGGCACCGGTTTTACATTCCCGTACCTTACAACCGTTACTGCACAGCCAGCAAAAACTGGTGTTACGTTCCAGCTATGCCCCAACCGGCGGTGCGTCGCATATTTTACGCCGTAAATCGCAGGTGAAAGGGGCGCGTATCGTCACCTCACTTGAGCAAATTGTGCTGATTGAGCTGCGTATTCAGCCCGACTGCGACTATGAACAAACCGTTGAACATCTCGAAGCATTACTGGCAGCACAGCAATTATCTCCGTTGGTGAGTAAGAATCTGGCCGATCGCCGCATTGTCCGTTTGGCCTATACATTGGAAATGGCGCCAGATGCCCATCAATTCTTATTACAACAGCAAACTCTCTCTGGCTTGCGAGATGTGGCGCGTCGTGATGGTTTCAGTCTGATTGGTCTGGTCGGAACCGGCGTTTGTGATAATGCGGAACAATGCCATCGTTTTTACCGTTTACTGGTCGATCAACCGCTGGAATTTATCTATACCGCGCCGGAAGGTTTAAGTCTGGTGGCGGTGGTGCGTGAGATTACGCTGGAACCATTATTGATCGCTTTGCACCATGCCATGTTTCAGCAGACTAAACGTGTTGGTCTGGTGGTGTTAGGCAAAGGGAATATCGGTAGTCAGTGGCTCAAGTTACTCGCCAAAGAGAAACACCACATTGAGCAGGCACACCAGCTGACACTAACGCTGTATGGCTTATTTGATTCGCGTGGCGGTGTGTTGTCTGAAGAAGGCTTAGATCCGCTGCAGGTGCTGGATAGCTTTGATCCACAACCGGTGATTTGGGCTGAATTGCTGGTACAGCTGGAGCAACATCCGTTTGATGAGCTGATTGTGCTCGATCTGACTGCCAGCGAAACAGTGAGTAGCTATTACCCGGAGTTTGCACAGATCGGCGCACATCTAATTACGGCTAATAAATTTGCCGGCGCGGCGGAAAGTGCGTTTTATCAACGGGTACGACAAAGCTTTGCCGAACATCAAGTGCAATGGCGTTATAACGCGACCGTCGGTGCGGGTCTGCCGGTGCAAGCTTGTATTCGCATGATGTTGGAATCGGGCGATCGGGTGCATGGCATCTCGGGCATTTTTTCCGGTACGCTGAGCTGGTTGTTCCAACAATATGATGGTTCGGTTTCATTTTCCGAACTGGTCGATCAAGCCTGGCAGCATGGTTTAACGGAGCCGGACCCGCGCGAAGATCTGACCGGGCATGATGTGCGCCGTAAGTTGCTGATCTTGGCGCGTGAGGCGGGGCTGGAGCTTGAACCGGAACATATCTCATTGCAAAGTCTGGTGCCGGCGGGTTTGGCCGATATTCCGTTGGAAAACTTTTTTGAGCAATTGCCGGAATTAGACCATGCGGTAGAAACAGCATTTGACGAAGCGCAGGCCCACGGTAAAGTGCTACGTTATGTCGCCCGCTTAGATCGCGATGGTTCCGCACGGGTGGGGCTAGATATGCTGGCGGCGGATCATCCATTCGCGAATTTACGCCCCTGCGATAATATTTTCTCGATAGAGACCGATTTTTATCGCACCAACCCGCTGATCTTGCAAGGGCCGGGCGCTGGGCGCGAAGTGACGGCAGCTGCAGTACAAGCCGATCTGTGGAAGATTTGCGCGACCTTAAAATAACTCAGTATGCGCGGAATGAACCGCTGTTCGCCGCGCTACTACCTAACTCATAGACCTCAATATAATCAACGCTCGCTGTTCGTGGCCCTGATTTTAGCCATTCAATCAGTTTATCTACGGCTTTACTTTCGCCTTGTGCCACCACTTCGACTGAGCCATCCGCCAGATTGGTGGCGTGGCCAGATAACCCTAAGCGATGGGCTTCTTGTTGTGTGAAATAACGAAACCCCACACCTTGTACAATACCGTACACCAGCACTTTTACACACCGAGCTTGTGTCATGCCGTTAGCTCCATTTATGCGGCTCATTGCTTTAACTTAGTCATAATGCACGAGTACGACAAGTGCCTCAGGTTGTGAAAAGCGATCTGAATCGAGCTTTGCTGCGTATAGCTCAAGATTAATTTAATGGGTCATTGTTTACCTATCAGGACATTATTATGCCGGAATTACCCGAAGTTGAAGTAAGCCGATTAGGGATCACGCCATGGATGGAAGGTGTGGTTGTTGAAAAAGTGGTGATCCGGCATCCGCGTTTGCGCTGGCCTATTCCGTCAGAAATCCACCTGTTGGAAGGTCAGCCATTACATTCGATCGAAAGAAGAGCGAAATATTTATTATTACGTTCCACGTTGGGAACGGCGATTTTGCATCTGGGTATGTCTGGCCACCTGCGTATCCTTCCTATCGGTACACCTGCGGAAAAGCATGACCATGTGGATCTGGAATTAGCCAATGGCAAGTTGCTGCGTTTTCATGATCCGCGCCGATTTGGTGCTTTATTGTGGACAACCGATGACCCGCATCAACATCCGCTATTGAAGAGCTTAGGACCAGAGCCATTAACCGATGCATTTACCGCCGATTATCTGTGGCAACGCAGCCGCAAACCACGCAGTGCGATTAAACCGTGGCTGATGGATAACCATGTCGTGGTGGGGGTTGGGAATATCTACGCCAATGAGTCGCTTTTTATGGCACACATTCACCCGAAACGAGCAGTAAACTCGCTGACACTAGAAGAGAGTCAGGCGTTAGTAGCGGCGGTGAAAAAAGTGCTGGCCCGAGCAATTACACAAGGTGGCACCACGTTGCGCGATTTCATGCGCATCGATGGTAAATCGGGTTATTTTGTGCAGGAATTATTGGTGTATGGGCGGGCAGGGCAAGCCTGTCAGGTGTGCGCGCATCCACTGGAAGAGCTGCGCTTAGGGCAGCGCAGCAGTGTATTTTGTCCGATTTGTCAGCCGTTTGTGGGGGGTTATGACTGAGTGAGCAGCAATTGCTTGGTTTTAATCGCAGCAGCGACATTTGGGGTAACAAATTGACCGGCATCGCCACCATGCAATGCAATTTCACGCACTAGTGTTGACGAAACAAAGGCATATTGTTCTGCGGGTGGCAGAAAGACAATTTCCATTTCCGGCATCATGCGCCGATACATGGCTGCCAGCTGGGATTCATATTCAAAATCACTACCCGTGCGAATACCACGTAACAAAATGGTGGCTTGTTGTTGTTTCATGAAATCGATCAATAGATTACTGAAACCGGTAATTGTAACATTTGGCAGCGATTGGCAAACCTCGGTCGCCAGCGCGATACGTTCTTCTAAAGTGAATAACGGCCGTTTACCCGGACTGGCGGCGACGGCAATAATGACGTCATCGAATAAGGCCGACGCGCGGCTGATCAGGTCCAGATGTCCGCAAGTCAGTGGATCAAAGGTTCCGGGAAAAACAACTTTCTGATGCATGAGTACAATGCTCACTAGAGATTAATATCGACTATTATAAATGTGATATCGCTTGTTTAGATACCGTAGCAGAGGGGACTTTGCAAAACGAAAGCGACAGGTTATTGTTGCGGCGTATTAATATACCAAGGGGATAACGTATGTCTGTGTTTTGGGGTGTAGTAGTTCGTTTATTGGTTGTTTCCTTACTAGCTCTGTCATTACCGACCAGAGCATCAATGATGTCCACGCAGGAAACCATACCGGTTCATCAACTGAGTGAACGTGCGCATGTGATGCAATTCCTGGCCAGAGCCGATGTTGCGAAACAGATTGCTGCGCAGGGTGTGGATGTGGCGCTGGTACAACAACGTGTTGCGGCAATGAGTGATGATGAAATCACCCAGTTATCCGGCAAGATTGATCAATTACCGGCAGCCGGCTCAGATGTGTTGGGTGCGGTGCTATTTGTATTTATCGTGTTACTAGTGACAGATATTTTAGGCTTAACGAAAGTCTTTCCATTCACCCGTTCAGTGCGTTAATACATGCATTTTCTAACGAAAGCCCACCTGTTACTGGTGGGCTGTTTATGGTTAGTCGGGTGTGCTAACCATTTCCCCGAAACGCATTCTCCAGCTATTACCTCATCGAGCAAGCAACTCACCGTACCATTTATTGCACAGGATGATGCATATTGTGGCCCTTCGGCATTAGTCATGGTGCTGGCGCAGCAAAATAAAGCGGTGTCAGTTTCATTGTTAGCGCAAGAGATGCTATTACCCGCGCGTGGTGGTGCATTACAGGCTGAGCTGAAAGCCAGTGTCCGGCGTCAGGGTTATCTGGCGTATGAAACCGACCCCACACTACGGGCTTTGCTGACCGAGGTGAATGCCGGTCGCCCGGTGATTGTGTTATTGAATCTGTCGTTTAACTGGTACCCGAAATGGCATTATGCCGTTGTGACCGGTTATGACCTGTCACGGCAGGAAATTATTGTGCATTCTGGGGCGCAGGCCAATCAGCACTGGTCACTGACGCAATTTGATAATCTCTGGCAGCGTAGCAATCGCTGGGGCTTGCTTGTTTTAGCGCCATCCGTGTTGCCGCCACCATCAATGCAAGAAACCCGTTATCTGCAAAGCATTGTTGATTTGGAAAAGACGGCAGGTTTGGCTCGGGCACAATTAGCCTATCAGGCGACTTTGCAACGTTGGCCTAGCAATTTGACGGCCTTAATTGGTCTTGGTAATGCCGCTTATCAACAACATGATCTTGCTTTGGCGCAACACTGGTTTCAGCTTGCCGCCAGTTATCATCCAGACTCTGCCGTTGCGGCGAATAATTATGCGCAAACACTGTTAGATAATGGTGATCCGGCCAATGCATTTGTCTGGGCACAAAAAGCGGTGTTAGCTGATGGTGGCGCCCCCGCGCGCGACACTTTGCAACAGGTTTTACGCGCATTACACGCGGAATGACGTCATCAGTTATGTCATCTGGCGCTGAAGCAGGTAAAATTGACGGATCATTTTGCTGAGAACTCACCCATGACTGCTCCTCGTATTTTGAAGAGTGCCGGACAAATTTGTTGTTTTGATCCTTTATTGGCGCCTGATTTTACGCCAGATTATTTTTCGGCGGACTACTGGCAACAGCAAAATGCGATCACAGGGCAATCTCATGGTCGAGGTATCACCTGGTTTTTGCAGCATGATTCGGCGCATTGGGTTTTACGTCACTACTGGCGGGGTGGGCTGATTGGTCGTTATATTCCGGATCAGTTTTGTTATACCGGTCTGCATTGTACACGCTCATTTGCCGAATTTTCGTTGTTACAAAAACTGGTCGAAGATGAATTACCGGTGCCGCGGCCAATTGCTGCTCGTATTGTTCGTAGCGGTTGGCATTATCAGGCCGACATTTTGATTGAACGGATCCCCAATGCGGAAGATCTGGTGCAATTACTGAAACGGGGGCCTTTGCCGCGTGAAACATGGCAACAAATTGGGCAGGTATTGGCGCAGTTTCATCAAGCGGGTGTTTATCATTCCGATCTGAATGCACACAATATTTTGCGCGATAGCGACGGCAAGATCTGGTTGATTGATTTTGATAAAGGCGGCATCCGTCATCCGGGGCGCTGGCAAGCGAAAAATCTGGCGCGTCTGTTACGTTCACTGCAAAAAGAGTCGGCGTTACATCCACTGTTTCACTGGCAAATGGATGACTGGCAGCATCTGTTGGTGGCCTATCAGGCTTACCGTTGAGGCAATCTAGCTAACACGGTATCAATTGCCGTCAAACTCTTTTCTAATGCCCCCTGATTGGCGGCGACGACATCAAATGCTGCCATTCCCATCATATGTTGCTGTTCTGGTGAGTCGAGTAATTGCAGTACATGCGTTGCCAATTCACTCTCATCATGAATGACCTGACAGGCATTTTTGTCGACCAGTTGTCTGGTGATATCACTGAAATTGAAGAAATGTGGGCCAATTAACGTGGGTTTGGCTAGGGCAGCGGGTTCTAGCAGATTATGTCCGCCAACGGGCACTAAACTTCCCCCCATGAAGGCAATATCTGCGATCTGAAAGAAATACGCCATTTCGCCCATGCTATCACCCAGCAGAACCGATTCTTGTGCTGTGACTATGCGTTGTTCGCTGCGTCGACAGATGGCAAATCCTTGCTCTAGACATAATTTAGCCACATCAGTAAATCGTTGTGGGTGACGAGGAACCAGAATTAACAACGCCTCGGGTTGCTGTTTACAGATTTCCTGATGTGCTCGCAGAATTGCTTCGTCTTCCCCTTTGTGTGTGCTAGCGGCGATCCAAACTGGGCGGTTTCCTAAACTCTGACGGTATTGTTCACCTAATTCGATCTGTTTTTGATCTAATTGAATGTCAAATTTAATCGACCCTGTCACCACGATCTGTTGTGGCGTTACACCCAGCCGTTTGAACCGTTCCGCATCGTCGCGGTGTTGGCACAGCAAGAGTGTTAACGATTGGCTCATTTGCCGGAAGAAGTGACGGACGCGCTGATAGCGCTGACAAGATTTCTCCGACAGGCGGGCATTCAAAATCGTCACTGGTATGTTCTGCTTACCGCACTGAGCCAGCAGGTTTGGCCACAACTCGGTTTCCATGATCAGTAAGGCTTGTGGTTGGATCTGTTTTATAAAGTGTTTTATCGCGCCGGGATAATCCAGCGGGGCATAGCGATGTTCCACCAAATCGTCTAATCGGGCCGCCTGATCGGCACCGGTGCGGGTGGTGGTGGTTAATACAATCGATAATTCCGGATGTCGCTGCTTGAACGCTTTAATCAGCGGAGTGACGGCAATGGTTTCACCAACACTGACGGCGTGGATCCAGATTGGTGTTGGGTGTTTTGGTGGGGCGACCCAGCCCAAATGTTCTTTCCAGCGCGGCCCAAAACCGGGTTTCCCACGCCGAGGGCGATAGAGTAGAAATAAGACCACCGGTGACAGTAAATAGATAAGCAAAGTATAAAATAAACGCATACATAGCGACCGGTAGGGATAAGGAGCGACAGTATCAGAAAAACCGATCATACTGGCAAGCGACGTTTGCTGGTGCAGTTGTTGTCTTATTGCGCCATTTTGAGGCAACGTAGCGAAAAAGAGCGTGATTGCCAAAAATATAGTCTGCTACGCAGATGGATATGTTGTTTTTAATTTTGGTGATTAAAACTGCATTATTTTAAATATGCAGTCATATAAACTGCTTATGCTTGATATTTATAGTTCTGGCTCTATTTTTGCTAGAAATGCCGGTGATCTGTGTTGTTATTATGCTGTCTGGTCATGGGATATTTTTCACTCCCACTCTTGTCTTTCGCCATACGGCAGTGATAGAAAGCGTTTAAAACTATTATAGTTGTAAAATGAAAGGCCCAAATGGACTTGACGTCCGCTAATCGAGGGAATCCGCATGAAAAAAATGTCAAAACTGATCGTAGCTGCAGCTGTTTCTGCGGCGCTGTTCGGCACTGGTTCTGCAATGGCCGAAGATACGATTAAAGTGGGTATCGCTGGTCCTGTGACTGGCCCTGTTGCGCAATATGGTGATATGGAATTTACTGGCGGTTTGATGGCTGTTGAGCAGATCAATGCTGCTGGTGGCATCAAGGGTAAAAAGCTGGAAGCGATCAAATATGACGACGCGTGTGATCCAAAACAAGCGGTCGCAGTAGCGAACAAAGTCGTTAATGATGGCGTTAAATATGTCATTGGTCACCTGTGCTCTGACAGCACGTTGCCATCATCTGACGTGTATGAAGATGAAGGTATTCTGATGATCACGCCTGCGGCTACTGCACCAAAAATCACTGAACGTGGTTACAATTTGGTGCTGCGTACTACCGGTCTGGATAGCGATCAGGGTCCAACTGCTGCTAACTACATCACTTCTGTGATCAAGCCAAAAACTATCGCGGTTATTCACGATAAGAAACAATACGGCGAAGGCATCGCAACTTCAGTGCATGAAACTCTGAAGAAAAACGGCGCTAACGTAGTTGATTTCGAAGGTGTGACTGCGGGTGATAAAGATTTCTCTGCATTGATCGCTAAACTGAAAAAACTGAATGTTGATTTCGTGTATTACGGTGGCTACCACCCAGAACTTGGTTTGATCTTGCGTCAATCGGCTGAAAAAGGCTTCACAGCTAAATTCATGGGCCCTGAAGGCGTAGGTAACAAAGACATTTCTGCGATTGCTGGCAAAGCTTCTGAAGGCATGTATGTCACCATGCTGAAAAAATATGACCAAGATCCAGCGAACGCTAAATTGGTTGATGCTTTCAAAGCGAAAAAACAAGATTACTCAGGTCCATTCGTATGGACTACTTACGCAGCTATCCAGGCTCTGAGCGCGGGTATCACCGCTGCCGGTGAAGAACCTGCGGATGTTGCTAAATATCTGCGAGCTAACAAAGTGGACACTGTTATGGGCCCACTGGAATGGTCTGCAACGGGTGATCTGAAAAACTTTAAATTTGGTGTCTATCAATGGCACGCGGATGGTTCATCCAGCGTCCTGCAATAACACCTGATAATCCAAAGAGCGGGGCCGTTTCTGACAGCCCTGCTTTTTATTTATCATGTCGCTCACTTTTTTTTCCGCGCTGATCCCCGTCCTTCGCGGATCACTCAGGAACAATGGTATATGTCTGAACAGATTTTTTACTTTATTCAGCAGTTGCTGAATGGCCTGACTATCGGTAGCACGTATGCGCTGATAGCCATTGGTTATACGATGGTGTACGGCATCATCGGTATGATTAACTTCGCACATGGCGAAGTCTATATGATTGGGTCCTATATCGGATTCATGGTGATCACGGCATTGATGATGATGGGTATTGATAGCTCATTCTTGTTGATGGGGTCCGCCTTTATCATCTCTATTCTGATCACCAGCTGTTACGGCTGGAGTATTGAGCGTGTTGCTTATCGCCCGTTGCGCGGCAGCAACCGTCTGATCCCTTTGATTTCCGCGATCGGTATGTCGATCTTTCTGCAGAACGTTGTGCGTTTTGCACAAGGCTCGCGTGATATCGCGATGCCAGCACTGGTGCAAGGCGGGATCGAATTTGGCTCTGCGATCAGCGTGTCATACATGCAGATCATCATCTTTGTCGTGACCTTTATCTCGATGTATGGCCTGTCGCAATTTATCTCCCACTCGCGTATGGGGCGTGCGTGCCGCGCGTGTGCGGAAGATATCAAGATGGCAAATCTGCTGGGTATTGATACTAACAACGTGATTGCACTGACCTTCGTGATCGGTGCGGCACTGGCATCCATTGCTGGTATTCTGCTTGGTTTGTATTACGGCGTGATCAACCCATCACTTGGCTTTATGGCGGGTCTGAAAGCCTTTACCGCAGCGGTACTGGGCGGTATCGGTTCTATCCCTGGCGCCATGATTGGTGGTTTGATTCTGGGCGTTACCGAAGCGCTGACTTCGGCTTACTTAAGTTCAGAATATAAAGACGTCGTGGCGTTCGGCTTGCTGATCACTATTTTGTTATTAATGCCAACCGGTATTCTGGGCCGTCCAGAGGTGGAAAAAGTATGAAGCATCTCAAACAAGCCTCTGTTGCTGCTTTGCTGACACTGATTTTATCGGTGTGGTTGTTCTGTTATCAGTTGCATACCGAAGGTGTCGGTATCACGGTGACCAGCCGGTTGCAGGAAAATGGCCTGCTGGTCGGTCTGGCCGTGGTGATCGTGTTTCTGTTCCAATTATTTCAGGATCAGATCGGTGGTGGGTTCGCTGCGCTGAAAGAACAGCTCCCGACAATCGCATTACCAACTACCCGTTCTAATCCAAAGCTGTATCGTACTTTGCAGCTGTGTTTGCTGGTTGCGATATTAGTGATCCCGTGCTTTGGTTCTCGTAGTGTGCTGGATCTGGGTACGTTGATCCTGATTTACGTAATGTTAGGTCTGGGGTTGAATATTCAGGTTGGTCTGGCCGGCTTACTGGATCTGGGCTACGTGGGCTTTTATGCCATCGGTGCTTATACCTACGCGTTACTGAACCAGTATTTTGGTCTTTCCTTCTGGGAAGCGTTGCCACTGGCTGGCGGTATGTCGGCGCTGTTTGGCTTTGTGCTGGGCTTTCCGGTGTTGCGTCTGCGCGGTGACTATCTGGCTATCGTGACGTTAGGCTTTGGTGAAATCATCCGTATTTTGCTGAACAACTTAACGACTATTACCGGCGGCCCAAACGGTATTTCCAGCATTCCGAAACCATCACTGTTTGGTCTGGAGTTTTCTCGTCGCGCCGAAGAGGGAAGCCGTACTTTCCACGAATTTTTCGGCATCAGCTACGATGCCAACTACAAGATTATCTTCCTGTATGTAATGGCCGTATTGCTGGTGTTGTTTACGCTGTTTGTGATCAACCGTTTGTTGCGGATGCCACTGGGCCGTGCCTGGGAAGCGTTGCGTGATGATGAAATTGCGTGTCGTTCACTGGGTTTGAACCCAACTGTGATCAAGCTGACTGCCTTTGCGATCGGTGCTGCATTTGCCGGTTTTGCCGGTAGTTTCTTTGCCGCGCGTCAGGGCTTTATCAGCCCGGAATCATTCACCTTCATGGAATCAGCCATCATTCTGGCTATTGTGGTGTTAGGTGGTATGGGCTCGTTGCGTGGGGTGGTTATCGCCGCTGTTGTCATGACCGTATTGCAGCAATCGCAGCTGTTCAGTGAATACCGGATGCTGATTTTCGGGATCTTGATGGTAGTAATGATGTTGTGGCGTCCACAGGGTCTGGTGCCTATGACTCGTCATCATGTGGAGTTGCCTAAATGAGTAAGTTATTAGAAGTCTCTAATCTCTCCATGCGGTTCGGCGGCTTGCTGGCTGTCAATGGCGTGGCGTTACAACTCAGAGAGAAAGAAATTGTCTCTATTATCGGGCCGAATGGTGCCGGTAAAACCACGGTATTTAACTGCCTGACCGGTTTTTACAAACCAACTCACGGGGTGATCCGTTTCCGTGGTGAGGAAATCCAAGGGCTGCCAGGGCATGAAATCGCCCGTAAAGGCATTGTGCGGACGTTCCAGCATGTGCGTCTGTTTAAAGAAATGACGGTGCTGGAAAATCTGCTGGTGGCGCAGCATCGCCATATGAACACTAATTTCCTCGCTGGTTTGTTGAAAACGCCAGGATTCCGTCGTTCTGAAAAAGAGGCGTTGGATCGTGCAAAATTCTGGCTGGATACCATTGGTCTGACTGATTTATCCAACCGTTCTGCCGGTAATCTGGCGTATGGTCAACAGCGTCGTCTGGAAATTGCCCGTTGCATGTGTACGCAACCGAAGATCCTGATGCTGGATGAACCGGCCGCCGGTCTGAACCCGAAAGAAACCGAAGATCTGAACAATTTGATCCGCCAGTTGCGCGATCAATTTGATGTTTCAGTGCTGTTGATCGAACACGATATGAAACTGGTCATGGATATTTCTGATCATATCTTCGTCGTGAATCAGGGCACGCCGTTGGCAGAAGGTAAACCTGCTGAAGTGCGTGATAATCCGGCCGTGATCAAGGCCTATTTGGGCGAATCATAGGAGATAGCCGATGTTAGAAGTAAAAAACGTCTCTACCTTCTACGGTAAGATTGCAGCATTAACCGATGTCAGCGTACACATCAAAAAAGGCGAGATCGTTTCGCTGATCGGTGCCAATGGTGCGGGGAAAACCACGCTGTTGATGACCATCTGTGGTGATCCGAAACCATCACAGGGTCAGATCCTGTTTGAAGGTAAAGACATTACTCAGGATTCAACCTCTTCCATCATGCGTGGTGATATTGCGATTGTGCCGGAAGGCCGTCGTATTTTCTCCCGTCTGACGGTGGAAGAAAATCTGAGCATGGGCGCGTTTTTCGTCAATGATAAAGCGGAAAAAATCACGCTGATGGACGAGGTATTCAACCTGTTCCCGCGTCTGAAAGAGCGTATCAATCAACGTGCTGGCACTATGTCGGGCGGTGAGCAGCAGATGCTGGCGATCGGTCGTGCATTGATGAGTAAACCGCGTCTGCTGTTTCTGGATGAGCCGTCATTAGGCTTGGCGCCAATCGTGATCCAACAGATTTTCGATATCGTGCAGCAATTGCGTGAACGCGGCATGACCATCTTTCTGGTGGAACAAAATGCGAATCAGGCACTGAAACTGGCCGATCGTGGTTATGTGCTGGAAACCGGTCGTATTGTGCTGGAAGACACCGGTGCCGCATTGCTGGCAAACCCAGCGGTACGTAACGCGTATCTGGGCGGTTAATTTTTTCAAAAACAGATCTTTTCTGTAACAATCGGGTAAACTGTGGGCATTCCGTCGAGGAGATAGTGAATGACTCAGTTTACCCGCATTTCTTTAGAGCAGGCAGCCAGGCTGCTGAAACAACCTTCCGTTTGTCTGACTGACATCCGTGATGCGGCATCGTTTAATGCTGCGCACGTCGACAGTGCTTTCCATCTGACCAACGATACCTTACCGGCTTTTGTCGAACAGGTAAGCAAAGATACACCAGTCTTAGTCATGTGTTATCACGGCAACAGTAGTCAGGGGGCGGCTAATTATCTGACGAGCCTGGGCTATCAGACTGTCTATAGTGTGGACGGTGGATTTGAAGGCTGGAAACAAATTTATCCATTCACGGCCACGGTATGATTTTACTGATCCAACTCAATGATCCGCAGTTGGCGCAGATGCTGGCGGATTATTTACAAAGCCGTCACATGCCTTGTCAGCTGCAAGTCTCAGAAACCGGTGTTTCGTTGTGGTTGCTGGATGATAAGCAAGCCACTATCGCAGAACAGGAAGTACGACGTTTTGTTCGCGAACCGCACCATGCGCGCTATCGCGAAGCGGCCTGGCAACAAGAAAAGCCAACCTCATGGCGTTCTACTACCGATTCAGGATTATTAACTGAGCTGATGTTGCAAGCGCAACCGCTGATGCTGCTAGTGACTGTCTTGCTTGCAGGAGTGTTCCTGTTGTACTGGTTAGCCATACCGGTTGAGACTCTATTATCCTTTGAATGGCCATGGCAGCACGGGCAAGTCTGGCGGCTGATCACGCCAGTGTTACTGCATTTTTCGGTCTTACATCTGCTGTTTAATTTAGCTTGGTGGTGGTATCTCGGTGGGCGTCTTGAGCATCGCTATGGTGCCGGTAAATTAGCTATATTGTTGTTCTCAGGTGCATTGATCCCAAATGTTATGCAAGCCATGGTATCGGGAGCGGAGTTTGGCGGATTATCCGGCGTTACCTACGCGCTGATTGGGTATTTATGGCTACGGGAGCGAGGCTCAGAAGATCAATCACAGGTCGCCGTATCTAATGGTCTGTTTATCTTTATGCTCTGTTGGCTTGTTGTCGGGTTCACGAATCTATTCGGATTAAATACGGCGAATCTGGCGCATCTGGGTGGTTTACTGGTGGGGTTGTTTCAAGGATGGCGGGATAGCCATCGTGCTATCCCTAAAGCCAATTAAGCCAATTTATTGATAGAGATAGTTGGTGAAGATTAAGTCACGGACAATGGTTTTACCGGTTTCTTTGAGCAGGCGTTCATTCACTTTATCCTGACACTCCTGACGGATAATGTCGCGGCCTTTGAGTGAGCGAATATGTTCAACCGTTTCTTTACCCAATACATCGTTAATCGTGTCACGGATCAGTGGTTCGTGTTTTTGTACCAACGCGAGATCACCGGCATTATTGACCATGACTTCTATCTTGATGCGGATATACCCCATATCACCATTAGCCGTGATGTAATTGGTAATGATTTCAGGATCGAGTGAAAAATAAGAGATAACCGGTTTGTTTGGATCGACCGCTTCGCCTTCACCTTCTCCACCGCCTTCCTGTGCCAGAGCCAGAGAGGGAAGCAGGCAGCATAGCCAAAACAAACGTAACATCGTTTTCATAAATGGTTTCCGAAAGATGAGAGACAGTTAAATCCGGTGATGAGTAAATTGTTCAAGGCAAATCCATATTCGTCAAGCGGGATCCACCGACAATGCGATCCGTTGCCTGATGTCAGCATACTGAGTGATCTGGTCTGGTCGGATGCCGCATCGGTGATGTTGCCAGAAAAATACCGCGGCTGGCTGCAAGACTCCGGCTCATTAACGGCCAGACTTCAACAATATACCGCCTCTCTGTCATTGCAGCTACTGACCTCTGGCTGGCAAACCATCAGTAATACGAATACATCACAGTTAATGCGACAAGTTTTGTTATCTGATGGACAACAGCCGTGGATCTGGGGTTTAACAGTGGTCAATGCATTACAGCTTATCAATGAACCGGCTTTATTAAACTGGACTACGGAACCGTTGGGTTTACTACTCTTTGCCGATGATGCAATAGGGGATCGCCATTTTGAAGTGACTGATTTTACTGAGAGCGACGTGTTTTTGCGTATGTTACCCGATTGGGGGTGTTCGGTTGCTCAACCGCTTTGGGGGCGGCGCTCGGTATTGCAGTTTCGCTCTTGTCCGCTAACGTTGACGGAAGTTTTTTTACCTGAACACCCGATGTATGGAGTGTAAACATGGCTTTTGCTTTACCTGCACAGTGGCAGCCTTATTGGCAGTTGGCTCGGTTAGATAAACCGATTGGTACATTGCTGCTGTTATGGCCGACCTTATGGGCATTGTGGTTAGCCGCGGATGGTCTGCCGCCACTCTCATTACTGGTAATCTTTATTGCCGGCGTGTTTGTTATGCGCTCGGCGGGCTGTGTGATCAACGATTATGCTGATCGCAACGTTGATGGTTATGTAAAACGCACCGCATCACGCCCTTTACCGGCCGGGCGTCTCTCGACCACGCAAGCATTACTGTTCTTTTTCCTGCTCGTCGTCATTGCGTTTGTTTTGGTATGGCAACTGAATCAATTCACGATTTATCTCTCTATCGGTGGGTTGCTGTTGGCAGCCATTTATCCGTTCATGAAACGGGTAACGTCATTGCCGCAACTGGTGTTAGGGATGGCCTTTTCCTGGTCGATCCCAATGGCTTATGGTGCAGTAGCCGGGCATTTGAGTCTGACAACCTGGCTGTTATTTTTGGCTAATCTGGTGTGGACTATTGCCTACGACACCATGTACGCCATGGTTGATCGCGATGATGATTTAAAGATTGGTGTGAAATCAACGGCGATTTTGTTTGGCTGTTATGACCGGTATTACATCGCATTATTGCAATGCCTGACACTGGGCTTGTTGTGTCTGATCGGTTGGTTGGAACAACTTTCGCAGAGTTATTATCTGCTGTTGCTACTGGCGAGTGGGTTCTTTGTTTACCAGCAATGGTTAATTCGCCATCGTCAGCGCGAGGCGTGTTTCCGAGCCTTTCTGAATAACAACTGGGTGGGAATGTTTGTTTTTATCGGAATTATACTCGCTTCCTGATATCAAACACCGCGATGCCCTTTGCTTGTGACAGATAACTGTATATACTCACAGTTATCTGTATAAAAACACAGGCTTATCTCATGAAGCAGTTAACTCCTCGTCAAGCCGAAGTATTGGCTCTTATTCGCTCTGCGGTTCAACAAACCGGTATGCCGCCGACGCGCGCTGAAATTGCTTCCGAGCTTGGGTTTAAGTCCGCGAATGCGGCGGAAGAACATCTGAAAGCATTAGCCCGTAAAGGCGTCATTCACATGATGCCGGGAACATCGCGTGGTATTCAGTTATTAAATGAAGAACCGGAAGAAGAAGATCTGGGCTTGCCACTGATTGGCCGTGTTGCTGCCGGAGAACCCATTCTGGCGGAACAGCATATTGAAACACACTATAAAATTGATGGTGCGTTGTTTCATCCCCATGCCGATTTCCTGCTACGCGTGCAGGGCATGAGTATGAAAGACATCGGTATTCTGGATGGTGATCTGCTGGCGGTGCATAAAACAACGCAAGCCAATAACGGGCAAGTTGTGGTCGCGCGGGTAGGCGATGATGAAGTGACGGTGAAACGTTTTGAGCGCAAAGGCAGTGTGGTGCGCTTACTGCCGGAAAACGAAGAATTACAACCGATCGTGGTCGATCTGACCCAAGAAACACTCAGTATCGAAGGGCTGGCGGTCGGCGTGATCCGAAACGGCAGCTGGATGTAATCCTGCCACAGTGAGCCGTCGCCGGCTCACTGCTTGTTTCATACATTACACTGCGCCGTAGAAACCTAACTGGCGCCAACTTTCATAAACAAATACTGATACCGCGTTGGAAAGATTCATACTGCGACTTTGCGGTAACATCGGTATCCGTAACCGTTGTGCTTCCGGCAGACTTTCAATGATCGACATTGGCAAGCCTCTCGTCTCCGGGCCAAACAACAACACGTCACCTGCAACAAACCCTGCTTCTGATGGATATGCCTTGCCTTTGGTGGTACAGGCAAAGATCCGTGCATTACCCACCGAACTCAAAAAATCGTCAAAATTTGCGTGACGTTTGATATCGGCAAATTCGTGATAATCCAGGCCGGCGCGGCGTAAACGTTTATCATCCCAAGCGAAACCCATTGGCTCTATCAGATGCAAAAAATAGCCGGTATTAGCGCATAAACGAATAATATTACCGGTATTAGGTGGGATCTCAGGTTCATATAAAGCAATGTGCAACATAATAGGTCTGCGCTATTTCTTAAAGTGGTTAGTAGAGAGCGGCTGTGATTATTGTCAGTTAATCGACAAAAGTGTGGTTAACTTCGCTAAAAATTGATCTTTTATCAAGAAGCAAAATCACGGTGGGTTGTATTATTACATATATAAACGTTGTTCTCTCATCCTATGACGCACAATGTCAGAAGGATGGCGGATGAATTCATAGCGAGTAGAAGATAGTATTATGCAGCTGACTCTATTTACGGATTATGCGTTACGTACGCTGGTTTTTTTGGCATTACAGCCAGAAAAACAATTATCCACAATTACGGAAGTAGCTGATCGATTTACTATTTCTCGTAATCATGTGGTTAAAATTGTGCATCAGCTGGGCATGAAAGGCTACATTGAAACCATTCGTGGTAAACATGGTGGTATCCGTCTTGCCCGCCCATGTCTGGAGATCAATCTGCGTGATGTGATCGCGGATATGGAGAATGTCACCTGTCTGCTGGATTGCCAACGCGAAGGATGCCGTTTAGCACCCGGCTGTCGTTTTCAGGCAATCATGCGGAAAGCGATGCGCGCTTTTCTGGGCGTACTGGCAGAATATACGCTAGATGACCTAGTTCGCGATAAAGAGCGGATGTGTGGTTTACTGGATTTGGAAATCCCGGTCACCACGGTTAGTGAAGCGTAAACATCATTTCGATAAAAAAAGCCACATGCATCAATCATGTGGCTTTTTTGTATTGGTCGACAGCCGGCTTAATCTTTCCAGAACGAAGGAAACAGCAGCACGGCAACCGTCAATATTTCCAATCTACCCAGCATCATATCCGTTGCTAAGATCCATTTTGCTACATCTGGTATCGCGGCATAGTTACCGGATGAGCTGATTAGTTGACCCATGCCCAGACCTACATTGCTTACCGCCGTCATAGCTCCCGAGATAGCATCTGCAGGTGGAATATTCAGCAGCCCCAACAATGCAGCACTGCAGATAATGATCGCAAAATAACCTAAAACAAATGCGACAATAGAACGGACAATTGCATCATTCACCGGTCGGCCATTGTATTTTTGTGGGAATACTCCAGCCGGGTGCATCAGTTGTCGAGCCTGTTTCTGGAACAGTGCGCCAGCAATCTGGATGCGGAATATTTTCAAACCGCCCGATGTAGAACCGGAACACGCACCCATCAGCATCAGGAAGACAAACAGAATTGTTGTCATGTTGCTCCAGCTACTGAAATCGGTAAGTCCAAAACCAGTGGTAGTCAGAATCGAGACCACGTTAAAAAATGCAATCCGCAGTGAATCTTCTAACGCAAAAATATTGCTATACCAAAGCCAACCCGTCATCAGCAGGCTGATAGTGACAACCAGCCAAAAGAAGCCACGCACCTGCGCATCACGAAAAATGAGCCCCTCACGTCGTCGGATACTTTGCACGTACAACATAAATGGCAGGCCACTTAAAAACATAAATAAGCAGGCAACCCATTGAGCTTTGACCGAAAATGCACCCATCGACGCATCATGGGTAGAGAAACCACCGCTACTGAGCGTTGTCATGGCGTGATTAATAGCATCAAACAAACTCATATTACTGAACCAGTAACTGATACAGCACAGGATGGTCAGGCCAAGATAGGCGCCCAGAATATTACGCGCGACAGCAGAGATACGAGGCGAGTCTTTTTCTGTGCGATCGGATGATTCCATCTGGAATAGTTTCATACCGCCGATATTCAGATAGGGTAATACCGCTACCGCTAAGATGATGATCCCAATACCGCCCAGCCATTGCAGTAATGAACGCCAGAGCAAAATGGCGGGAGGTAATTTATCGAGACCCTGTAAAACGGTTGAACCGGTCGTCGTAATGCCGGACATGGCTTCAAAATAGGCATCGGTGAAACTTAATTTGCTCAGAAACAGAAAGGGAAGTGAGGCAAACACACACATGATCACCCAGACCAGCGTGGTCAGCACAAACATGTCTCTGACACTCAGGCGGAATGATTGTTGATAACCCATGCGCGTGAATAACAACGCAATAGCATGCGTTATCACTGCAGAGGCTAAAAATTCTGCAGTACCGGCTGTTCCAGTGAAGAAGGCGACCAGCAATGGTAGCCACATGAACAGGGCCAGTTTTGACAACGACAGGCCGATAACGAAGGTGATAGGTTTGAAATTAATCATATGGCCTACAAGAAGAACGGACTTGGCTGGAATAGACGTTCAACCTCAGGGATATGTTTTTTATCAACCAAAAACATTACCACGTGGTCATCTTGCTGGATCACCGTAGTGTCGTGAGCAATTAATACTTCATCACCTCGCACTACAGCACCAATGGTTGCTCCTGGCGGCAGTTTCAATTCACCAATGGAACGTCCGACTACTTTAGAGGTATGTTCATCGCCATGCGCAATGGCTTCAATGGCTTCGGCGACCCCACGACGTAACGAATAAACGTTGGCAATATCTGCGCGACGGACATGAGTCAGCAAGGCGGAAATGGTAGCTTGCTGTGGTGAAACTGCAATATCAATCGTGCCACCCTGCACCAGATCGACATAGGCACTGCGTTGGATCAGCACGATCGCTTTGCGCGCACCGAGTTTTTTCGCCAGCATCGCAGACATGATATTGGCTTCATCATCGTTGGTGACGGCAATAAAGACATCGATCTGCTCGATATGTTCTTCCTGCAGTAATTCTTGATCGGCAGAATCACCACAGAAGACTATCGTTTCTTCCAGCATTTCGGATAACACTTCAGCGCGTTCTGGATTTCGTTCAATCAGTTTTACGCTGTAACGCCCTTCCAGCTGACGGGCTAACCCGGCACCAACATTGCCACCACCAACAATCATGATCCGGCGATATGGGCTTTCCAAACGCTGGAGTTCTGACATGACTGCCCGAATGTGGCCGGATGCAGCAACAAAGAAGACTTCATCATCGGCTTCGATAATGGTGGTGCCTTGTGGACGAATCGAGCGCCCTTGACGGAAAATAGCTGCCACACGAGTATCAATATTCGGCATGTGTTCTTTCAGCGTGGCAAGAGCATTACCAACCAGCGGGCCGCCGTAATAAGCTTTAACCGCCACCAACCCCAGTCGACCGCCGGCAAAGTCAGCTACCTGCAATGCACCCGGATATTCAATCAACCGGCGCATATATTCGATAACTAACTGTTCTGGGGAAATCAGATGATCAATATGGAATACTTCGCCTTTGAATAATTTTTCCCGAGCAGATAAGTAAGCATGAGAGCGGATACGAGCCACTTTATTTGGCACGTTAAACAGCGAATAGGCAATTTGACAAGCAACCATGTTGCATTCGTCACTGCTGGTGACGGCAACCAGCATATCGGCATCATCGGCACCCGCTTCACGTAACACGCCGGGATATGACCCTGGGCCACAGACTACGCGCAGATCATATTTGTCCTGGAGTTCACGCAAGCGCTCGGCATCGGTATCAACCAGCGTGATTTCGTTATTTTCACCGACCAGATTTTCCGCCAGCGTACCGCCAACTTGGCCTGCACCGACAATGATGATCTTCATGCTGTCACCTGTTTAGTCAATTTGGCGTAGAAAAAGCCATCCATATGCTGCTCTCCGGGGTAAATTTGCCAACCAGGTTGTTGTGCAGTGTCTTGTTCATTTAATGGAACGTGAATAGCATCGGTAGTTCTTTCTAAGAAAGCTTTAATTTGAGTACTGTTTTCGTCAGATAAAATAGAACAAGTGGCATACAGCAAGGTACCACCGGGTTTTAATTGTAGCCACATCGCATCAAGGATACTGCTTTGTAAGCGGGCTAATTCGGCAATATCTTCCGCGCGACGCAACCATTTAATGTCCGGATGGCGTCGGATCACACCGGTTGCAGAACAAGGTGCGTCTAATAAAATGCGATCAAATTGCGGGCCTTGCCACCACTGTCCCGGCTGGCTGGCATCACCGTGAATGAGCGTTGCGTCCAGCTTGATGCGCTGCAAATTTTCTGCCACCCGCAGTAATCGGGTTTCATCAAAATCGACGGCAACCAGTTGTTTTACTGCTGGCTGGTGTTCCAGGATATGCGCCGTTTTGCCGCCGGGTGCGGCGCAGGCATCCAAAATCAAGTCATTAGCTTGGGGTTCTAATAACCAGGCGGCATGTTGTGCCGCGGCATCTTGCACCGAACAAGCACCTTCCGCAAAGCCGGGTAACTCGTTTACATCACAGGCTTTTTCCAGTAACAGTGCCGATGCACAACTGGCGTGGGGAGTGCTGTTAATTCCTAATGCGGTCAGTTGCTGTTGATAATCCTCTCGTGATTGCCGACTTAAATTCACGCGCAGCCACATGGGCGGATACTCATTACCCGCCTGTAACACAGAAACATAACCATACTGGCAGGATTGTTTGATTTTTTTCAGTAACCAGCGTGGATAACTAAAGCGGGTTGCTTCATTTTTATCTGCTGCTTGTAGTAACTCTTCTTGTTGGCGTTGTGCATTACGCAATACACCATTGATCATGCCGCGAAAGCTATCGCCATTCATGATCTTCGTGGCATTAACGGTTTCAGCTAAGGCTGCATGCGGGGGAACGCGGGTATAAAACAGCTGATACAGACCGACTAGTAATAAATAGTGCAGAGAGCGGTGTTTTCCTTTCAGCGGGCGTTCGATCAACTGTTCCGCGATAAATTCTAAACGGTTCAGCCAACGTAAGGTGCCGTAACAAATTTCCTGTAATAACGCGCGATCTTTGGCCGGAATAAGCTGTTGAGCTGCAGGCAACGCGGCAGACAGGGAATATCCCTGTTCTACTACCTGAAACATAACCTTGGCTGCGGTTGCCCGAACTTTCATAAATACCACTCAATAAGAAATTAAGGCAGAAGATTGCCGGGAAGGAAGAGATCCTGACGCGCATTGAAGACATCCGCAAAGGACATGGCTTTTTTGCCCGGTAGTTGCAGTTGTTTAATGCGTAAAATGCCCAGGCCGGTAGCAATATCCAACCCGTCTTTACTGGCTTGCACAATTGTTCCGGCTGGTTGATGGCTGCTATCGGATAACACCTCTGCCTGCCATACTTTGATATTCAGTTCCGCCAACTGAAAATAGCTGACAGGCCAGGGGTTAAAGGCGCGGATACAACGCTCAATAAAACCGGCTTCCTGCTGCCAATCAATGCGGGCTTCTTCCTTGGTGAGCTTTTTGGCATACGTCGCGAGCTCGTTATCTTGTTTTTCCGGCTGTGTTTTTCCGGCTGCGATTTGCTGAACCGTAGCCAATAAGCCTTTCGGGCCTTCAATGGCTAATTTGTCATACAAGGTCGCACTGGTTTCTTCCGATGCAATCGGACAAATGATCTTATGCAGCATATCACCGGTATCGAGACCGATATCCATCTGCATGATGGTAATACCGGTTTGTGCATCGCCGGCCCAAATCGAACGCTGGATAGGCGCTGCTCCGCGCCAGCGTGGTAGCAATGAGCCATGTACATTAATACAACCCAAACGGGGGGTATCTAATATGACTTGTGGTAATAATAAGCCGTAAGCCACGACGATCATCAGATCAGCATCTAATGCCTTTAACTCCTGTCGTGCGGTTTCCTCTTTAAAGTTAACCGGCTGAAAAACCGGAATCTGATGCGTGAGCGCCAGTGTCTTGACTGGGCTGGGTGTCAGTTTATTGCCTCGGCCGGCAGGTCGGTCCGGCTGAGTGTAGACACCAACCACCTGTAAACCGGCATCTAATAGTGCTTGCAAGTGTTGGGCGGCAAAATCAGGTGTTCCGGCAAATATAATGCGAAGATTATGCACAGATGATCCTATCAGGATGAACGTTCAATACGTGCCTGCTTTTCCAGCTTTTGCCGGATACGCTGCCGTTTCAGTGGTGACAAATAGTCCACAAACAGTTTGCCGACCAGATGATCCATTTCATGCTGCAAACAGATCGCCAGTAAACCATCGGTTTCTATCTCAAACGGTTCGCCATGCCGATCCAAGGCGCGGACTTTGACCCATTCCGAGCGCGGTACTAATGCCCGACACTCGGGAACAGAGAGGCAGCCTTCTTCTATTCCGGTTTCGCCGCGTTTCTCAATCAACTCCGGATTAATTAATACTGTGGGTTGACTGTGATCTTCTGAGATATCTACGACTATAATTCGTTTATGAATATTGACCTGTGTCGCAGCCAGGCCAATCCCTTCTTCCAGATACATAGTTTCAAACATATCCTGTATGATATGTTCGAGATCTGGGGTGATTTTTTCGACAGGCGTTGCAATTTTGCGCAACCGTTCATCAGGGAAACGTAAAACTTCCAGAGTGGCCATATAATTAATTAATACTCGTATATCGTAACTGTCAGCCTGATTTTAGTCGGCTGGCGTCCAAAATAACAGCCGTCCGGCATAAACGGGACAGGGATGATTATGAAACTACGTTATCTTTCGCTTTTTTTGGTGTCAGCATTGTTCGCCTTTCAGGCAAATGCCGACACGTTGGCATTGAAAAAAGACCATCCGGATAAATATATTGTCAAAAAAGGCGATACGTTATGGGATATTTCCGGGCGATTTCTGACTAAACCGTGGTTATGGCCACGGTTATGGAATATGAACAAACAGATCAAAAACCCGCATTGGATCTATCCTGGCGATCGTTTGCGTCTCACTTGGGTTAACGGCCAGCCGAGACTGGTTTTAGATCAGTCTGATGCCCGCGAGGGAAAACGTCTGGTCAAGTTAACGCCTAAGGTGCGCATCGAAGAAAACCGGTCACCGGTATCGACTGTTGAGCTTTCCGAAATATCGCAATTCTTACGCGCCGACATGGTTGCCGATATGAATACTGATCTTGAGCATGCGCCGTATGTTTTGGGCGAAAACAACGATAGCAGTATTTTTATGTCACAGGGACAAACCATACATGTGCGCGGCAAACCGGATCTGAACACACACTATGGTGTATATCATGTAGGTAATACCTATAAAGATAATCAAACAGGTGAAAATCTGGGGCGCCAACTTGAGCTGGTGGGCGTTGTGCAGCCTAAAGAGGCGGGTGACAACAATATTACTGCCGTTGAAGTCGTCTCTAGTTTCAGTGAAATTCGACGTGGCGATCGCTTACTGCCAATGCTGGCAGAAAGTAGTATTGATGCGTTCTTTATCCCACAAGCGGGTAATTTACCTAAAGCCGCCCATATCATTGATATACCGATGAAGAGTACCTATGTCGGTAAATACGACACTGTCATTATTGACAAAGGGGCCAGAGAAAATCTGAAACCAGGCGATGTTTTCGGTATTGTTCGTCCAGGTGCTGAAGTGGTGGATAACGGCCCTGATAATGTCGCTTACGAACAAGATAGCTCAATTGGCCAGAAGTTGATGAATAAACAATCGACGGTGCTCAGTGCTGATCATATTGGTGAGGTGATGGTTATCAAGGTTTACCAGAAAACCAGTTTAGCGATAGTGATGAACAGTCGTGATATGGTGCGTGCTGGTTATGTGGTGGAAAACCCTTGAACCCTCTTTGTCGCAAGATGAATTAGCTCTGTGGTTACATCTTATCGATCTTCCCGGAATTGGCCCCGTCAAAGGGGCCAAATTATTACAGCGATTTGCCATTTCTGAGTTATTAAATTGTAGTTCCGAGCAGTTATCTGCTTGCGGCTGGAATGAAACGCAAATCCGTCAGTGGCTTGATTTTTCCCCTGATAATTATCAATCGACCATTGATTGGGCGAATGATACAAACCAGCATATCCTGCATTTTGATCATCCGGCTTACCCGTCATTGCTCCGCAACGTTGTCGGTGCACCATTAGTTTTATTCATTACTGGCAGTCCAACCATTCTTAGTGAACTTCAGCTCGCAGTTGTCGGCTCCAGAAAACCAACAACCGATGGTCGCGATGCGGCTCAGAGCTTTACGCGTGAATTAGTACACGCGGGGTTGGTGATTACCTCTGGATTAGCGTCAGGTATTGATGCCATTAGTCATCAAACCGCGCTGCAATACGGTGGCAGAACAATCGCCGTGCAAGGCTGTGGCCTGAATCATGTTTATCCATCTAAACACCGCGCTTTAGCGAATCAAATTCTTGAACAGGGTGGGGCGCTGGTTTCGGAGTTTTTCCCAGATACTTTACCGCGGCCTGAACATTTTCCTCGTCGTAACCGTATTATAAGTGGATTGTCTGTTGGAACGCTGGTTGTTGAAGCTGCCGAAAAAAGTGGTTCACTGATTACAGCAAGGTATGCAGTGGAACAAAATCGGGATGTTTTTGCGGTTCCTGGCCGAGTAAATAACCACAATGCACGTGGTTGTCACCGATTAATTCAGCAAGGGGCAAAACTTGTTTGTGATGCGGCCGATATAATAGAAGAGATAGGCATTTTTCCTCCGCTAGTTGTTGAGCAAATGGTTGCTCACCCCAAACAGGAAGAATCTTTATCTGATTTGCCATTTTCCCGATTGTTAGATAACTTAAGAAGTAATGAGGTAACAGCGATAGATGTTATTGCTGCAACCAGTGGGTTACCTGTTCAGGAGGTGATGACGGAATTAATCACACTCGAATTAGAAGGATTAATTTTGTCAGTGCCGGGTGGTTATGTGCGAACGAGGAGTGCCTAATTATGTTTGATGTCTTAATGTACCTGTTCGAAACATATGTGCAAAGTGAGTTGGATTTCATGGTTGATCAAGATGCCCTGACCGATGAACTAACTCGTGCCGGCTTTCAAAAACCTGAAATATACAAAGCGTTGTCCTGGCTTGAAGATTTGGCTGCATTACACGACAGTCCTGATGCACCGGAATATACCGCGTGTGCTTCTGACTCATTTCGCATTTATGCCGCCGAAGAGACATTAAAATTAAGCACCGAATGTCGCGGATTTCTGCTGTTTCTGGAACAGATCCGCGTGCTTAATTGTGAAACCAGAGAAATTGTTATTGAACGTCTGATGGAGTTGGATACGACAGAGATTGAACTGGATGATCTAAAATGGGTCGTCATGATGGTATTGTTCAATCTGCCTGGCGGTGAAAATGCCTGTCATCAGATGGAAGAGTTAATGTATGAACCGGATGTGGTCACTATCCAGTAACAAGGCGCTACATCCGTAATGAGTAAAATTGATAGCAGTTTGTTCAATGCACAGGAACATGCTCTGGATAAAGAGTATCGTCTTTGTCCAGAGTGTGGCGGCTCATTGAGCCTGCGCAAGAGTAAGCATGGCTTATTTCTCGGCTGTGAAAACTATCCTACCTGCCAATATATGCGGCCCTTACAGCAACATAGTGTGCTCACTGAAAAGGTGCTCGAAGATTCCAGTTGTCCTGATTGTGGTAAACCGTTAGCGATCAAAAAGGGGCGCTTTGGCTTGTTCATTGGTTGTACCGGTTATCCGGAATGCCAGCATATTGAAACTAATAGTCCGCTACCGGAAACGGCATCGGGACTACCCGCTTGCCCCATTTGTCACCACGGGCAACTACAGGCTAAGACCTCGCGGTATGGAAAGACATTCTATGCCTGTAGCGATTACCCCAAATGCAAATATGCTATTAATGATAAACCGGTAGCTAAAGTTTGCCCGCAGTGTGGATTCGCTATACTGATAGAGAAGCGCTCTCGCCAAGGTGTTCGTTTTTGTTGTCCGCAAAAGAGCTGTAACTATAGTGATGAATCACTATAATGAGACCGCACTCGCAAGTTTGTAACATTTTTTTAACCTGACGCAAGGAAGTTCCTCTCATGTCAAATCCATTTGTAGCGATCCTGATGGGCTCTGATTCCGATTTTCCGGTTATGCAGACCACCCTTGATGTATTGAAATCATTCGATATCCGCTATGAAGTTAAAGTGACATCAGCGCATCGTACGCCAGCAGCCACTCATGCTTACGTTACTGATGCTGAAGCTCGTGGCTGTAAAGTGTTTATCTGCGCGGCAGGTTTAGCTGCCCATCTGGCAGGTGCAGTGGCTGGTATTACGACTCGTCCTGTGATTGGCGTACCGATTGATGGTGGCCCATTGAAAGGAATGGATGCACTGCTTTCCACGGTGCAGATGCCAGGTGGCGTACCAGTAGCAACCGTTGCGATTGGTAAAGCAGGTGCTAAAAATGCTGGTTATCTGGCCGCACAAATGTTGGCAGTTGCTGACGATGCATTGGCTCTCAAAGTGAAAGCAGAACGCCAGAAAAATGCAGATGAAGTCATCGCAAAAGATGCTGCTTTGCAGGCTCAACTGAAATAATTAAAGGAAGGCGACGTTGGTCGCCTTTATTATTCATGACGCAAAATATACAGCATGCATGTCAAATTCTGCATTCCGGTGGGGTGATTGCCTACGCAACAGAAGCCGTATTTGGGCTTGGATGCGATCCAGATAATGAAGCAGCAGTACATAAACTGTTGCAGATAAAACAGCGCCCGGTAGAAAAAGGGTTGATCCTGATTGCGGCAGAATGGCAGCAATTAACCCCTTATCTGGATATTAGTTCTCTTAACCACGAGCAACTGCAGCGGGCACTCGATTCCTGGCCTGGTCCTTATACCTGGGTATTTCCTGCTAAAACTACGACGCCTAAATGGCTCACCGGCCAATTTAGCTCTTTAGCGGTACGAATCAGTACACATCCGCAAGTGCGTGCGTTATGTCAGTCATATGGCAAGCCGTTGGTATCCACCAGTGCCAATCTGACATCCTTTCCTGCTTGTCGCACAGAACATGAAGTTCGTTTACAGTTGGGTGAACAGATCGACTATATATTACCGGGCGAAGTCGGCGCTAATGCCAACCCTTCAGAAATCCGGGATGTGATGACAAACCAATTGTTTCGAGCTGGGTAACGGCCATGTTGCCGGTATTGTAAAAATAAGAAGAGGCAGATCATGGATCGTTACGCTGTTTTTGGTAATCCGATTAACCACAGCAAATCACCTTTTATTCATACCCTGTTTGCACGCCAAACACAGCAACAACTTAGTTATGAAAAAATAGAAGCACCAGTAGATGAATTTGTCAGCACCATACGCCGTTTTTTTACCGAAGGTGGGAAAGGCGCCAATATCACAGTGCCATTTAAGGAACAGGCTTTCCAACTGGTTGATCAACTATCACCACGCGCTAAATTAGCTGGTGCCGTGAATACCCTAAAATTAACTGATGATGGCGTCTTACTGGGCGATAACACCGATGGTGCGGGTCTGATACAAGATCTGATATATCATTTGGAAGAACTCAACGGGAAGAAAATTCTGTTACTAGGTGCTGGTGGCGCATGCCGTGGTGTACTTGGTCCTTTACTGGAACAACAACCCGCCGAAATCGTTATTGCTAACCGAACAGAAAGTAAAGCCGAAGAGCTGGCACAGCATTTCTCATCCATGGGTAGAATAAAGGCCTGTCAGTTTGCGAATTTGAATGAAGCCTTTGATCTGATCATCAATGGAACTTCAGCCAGCTTGTCCGGTTCAGTGCCTGATATCCCTGCCTGCGTGATCGGGGGCAACACCGTAACCTATGACATGATGTATGGCAGTCAAGAGACCGCATTTAATCTTTGGGCTAAACAGCATGGCGCAATCAAAACCATTGATGGCCTCGGTATGCTGGTGTGTCAGGCGGCAGAAAGTTTTGCTATTTGGCGTGGGATCCGCCCCGGCACGCGACAGGTTATCCGCGAATTGCGGCGTAATCTGACCGGGGCGTAATAGCTAACTGGTCGCTTCAGCTAGAAACTCATTTTTTAGTAACACATAATTAGCGGAGGAGTGAACGAAGAATATCGAAATGTTCTTTCAGAAAATCCTGAAATTTCCGGTATAAAGGCTTTTGCATATGAAAAAAGGAAAACTTAAGGATGTTATCTCTTGCTACTTATAAATTATACAAAAATACGGAAAAAGTGTCTGAATAATCTGGTGTCCGAAATCTAATTAGTATTTTTGCGTATCCTAATATATATGAATATGAAGAGATTTTGTTTTTTGCTTATTTTAAGCTTGAATTTTTGCTTTTTATCTGCCGCCAAGCAACCTATAATACTGGATTCAATTGCAGCCGGTGCATACCGTTCTGCACCTGCACCCGAATTTAAGTCCATGCAGGATGGACGCTATTACACCTGCATTGATCCTTCAGGCAAGTGTCTTATCCGTTACGACTACCAGACAGGAAAGCCTCAGGAAACCATTCTGGATGTAGAAAAGACCAAAGGCGTTAAATTGGAAAAAATAATCGGTTTCTCTTTTAATTCCATGGAAAACAAGATTATCGTATGGTCAGAAAAGAAGCCGATTTACAGACACTCTTTCACCACGGAATATTTTGTGTATGATCGCAGGAGAAATTTCATGGACTCTCTTTCTGTAAACGGAGCCCAACGTGATGCAAGCTTCTCACCAGACGGACGGTCTGTTGCCTTTGCCCGGGGGAACAACCTGTACATTAAAAGACTGGATTATGGAACAGAAATAACAGTCACCTCAGATGAGGCTGAAAAAAATATCCTCAATGGAGTTGCGGACTGGGTTTACGAAGAAGAATTTGAACAAACAGGCTTCTATTCCTGGTCACCGGACAGCAAATGCCTGGCTTATGTGAGATTCGATGAAAATGCCGTACCGACCTCTACTTTCCCTTTGTTTGGAAAAAATCAGGTCAACCAAAAAGGGAGCAACTATTATAACAGCTTTTATAATTATAAATATCCTGCAGCCGGAGAACCAAATTCATCCGTGTCTGTATACGCCTACAACATTCAAATACGTTCAGCAAAAAAAATGAATGTACCAATTGCATCGGGAGACTATATTCCCCGTATTCGCTTCACCACCAACAGCAATCAGTTGGCTGTCATGACACTGAACAGGGAACAAAATACATTCAAGATGTATTACTTAAACCCGAAATCCGCTACGAGTACATTGATCCTGACAGATAAGAACGACAAGTATGTTGACCCCATGTATGATGCGATCCACTTTACTTCCAGAAATTTCACCTATGTATCCGAGAAAGACGGATATCGTCATTTATACCTCTGTGGAGCAAATGGAGGATCGCAAAAACAACTGACTTCCGGGAAATGGGATCTGACAAAATTTATCGGTTGCGATACAATCAGGAACATTTATTATTATCAATCGACGGAAGGGAATCCAGTTAAGCGAACACTTTATCGGGTAGATCTTAAAGGAAAGAAACTGAAAATAAGTGAGCGTCCCGGTGTGAATGACGCTGTCTTCAATTCTGATTACAGCTTTTGTGTTCAGACATGGTCTGACATAAAAACCCCTCCAGTTTCCAGTGTTTGCAATGCTTTGGGCAATGAGATTCGGGTGTTAGAGAAAAATCAGGATCTTCAGTCGAAACTGTCAAAACTTAATTACGCAGAGAAAGTCTTTTATTTCTGTACCTGCTGCCGATGGACAAATGTTGAATGGCTGGATGTTGAAGCCTGCAAATTTTGATGCTTCCCAAAAATATCCAGTCGTACAAATCCAGTACAGTGGACCAGATGTGCAATCAGCTTTGGATAAATTCGATTTTGACTGGGAATATTTCTTAGCCGAAAAAGGGTTTATTGTCGTTTGTGTGGACGGCCGGGGTACCGGTGGTCGTGGCGAGGCTTTCAGGAAATGCACTTATACCAATTTGGGTATTTTGGAGACACAGGATCAGGTGGCTACCGCAAATTATTTGAAGAAACTACCTTATGTGGATAGTGCCAATATCGGTATATGGGGCTGGAGCTACGGCGGCTATGTAACCTTGATGTCCCTTACCGACAAGGCTGGAGCCTTTAAAGCCGGTGTTGCCGTTGCTCCTGTTTGTGACTGGCGTTATTATGATTCGGTTTATGCAGAGCGGTTTATGAAAACGCCCAAAGAAAATCAATCTGGTTATGATGCAGGATCGCCATTGTTAAGGGCTGCAGATCTAAAGGGTCGTTTGCTTTTGATACATGGTATGGCTGATGACAATGTCCGGGCAAACCAGAGCATGGATATGGCAGAAGCATTGATTAAGGCTGGTGTCCAATTTGACATGCAATGCTATCCAACCAGCAACCACAGTATATTAGGAGCAACCTACCGGAAACATTTGTACAACAGAATGGCTAATTTCTTCATTCAGAATCTTCAAAAATAATATGACAAAATATCTACGGAAGCCGGAATGGCTCAAAGTCCGTTTAGGCGATAACGAAGACTATGCCCAAACGAAGAAACTCATTGAAGGTCATCATCTGCATACTATTTGTTCCAGTGGCCGGTGTCCCAATCAGGCTGAATGCTGGAGCAGAGGTACTGCCACATTCATGGTGCTGGGGGCTATCTGTACGCGTTCCTGCCGTTTCTGCAATACAGAAACGGGGAAACCCCTGCCGCCTGATACACAGGAGCCCGAACGCTTAGCCGAAACCGTCCGTCTGATGAAACTGAAACATGTCGTGTTGACATCTGTAGACAGAGATGATTTGCCTGATCTTGGAGCAGGACATTGGGTAAAGGTGATCAGAACCCTAAGAAAGGTCAATCCAAACACCAGCATCGAAGTGTTGATTCCAGACTTTCAGGGTCGCCCCGAATTGATTCAACAGATTATTGATGAGAAACCAGAAATTGTATCCCATAATGTGGAAACGGTACAACGTTTGACTCCTGAAGTCCGTTCTGCTGCCAGATATGACAGAAGTATGGCCGTACTAAAGCAGTTGGCTGATGGCGGAATCCGTGCGAAATCAGGTATTATGCTGGGACTTGGCGAAACTGAAGAGGAATTGCTGGAGTCAATGGATGACCTGTTGAAATCAGGCTGCTCCATCCTGACATTGGGGCAGTACTTGCAGCCTACACGTAAGCATCTTCCCGTTCAGGCCTATATTCACCCTGACAAGTTTTTGTACTATAAAGATATAGCTTTGGAGAAAGGATTCTCTTTTGTTGAAAGCGGGCCACTGGTACGCTCTTCATACCATGCGGAAAAACAGATATAAGCAGGAGCTTTCGAACAAATCTGGAAAATAATTTTTTATCCGAAGATTAGACTTAAATTTCCTCTCATTGTTAGAGTTATGAATGTTTTCATGGATTATTGCAAGGACTATTTGTCAGATTCTAAGAGT
>Ga0183099_1000402_pt1 | contig 32675 bp, 31 predicted proteins | sample Biomet1_FD_127788 | JGI IMG/M metagenome (GOLD analysis project Ga0183099, IMG submission 127788) | Microbial communities from bioreactor (seeded with anoxic lake sediment) at LBNL, California, USA - Biofuel metagenome 1 | ecosystem: Engineered > Bioreactor > Anaerobic > Unclassified ... | reverse complement strand
TTTCCCGACTCACTTGATTACGGTAGGATATGCTACTTTTCCCGACTCACTTGATTACGGTAGGATATGCTACTGGAAAGCTAAAGAATGTTTCGGGCTCTGTAGAAAAAATCACAGAGATACAGATGAACAGAGAACAAATAACAACCCCTCTGGACGCTATACGTGGACGGGTTCCAGGATTAACTATTCAGGGTGGAACAAACAGCCCGGCAGCTCTGGATGCTGTACGGCTACGTGGCACAACTTCATTAACCAGTGGCAACGATCCGCTGATTATTGTAGATGGGGTTTTTGGTGATTTAAGTATGCTTGCTTCTATTTATCCTACTGATATAGAGAGCTTCACTATCTTAAAAGATGCCTCCGAAACGGCACAGTATGGTTCGCGCGGTGCCTCAGGTGTGATTGAAGTGACAACGAAGAAGGGCATTAGTGGCAAGACAAGAGTGAGCTATAATGGCAGTTTCGGTATCGCTTCTGTCTATAAGAATCTGAAAATGCTTTCTGCCGATGAATTTCGGAAAGTGGCGCTCGATCGAAACATTCCCATTCTGGATAAAGGTTACAATACTGATTTCCAAAAAGAAATAGAGCAAACCGGACTGCAGCAAAATCATAATGTTGCTTTCTATGGAGGAACTCAGGCTTCCAGCTATCGCGTTTCTCTGGGGCTTATGAACCGTCAAGGAGTAATTTTGAACGAAGATATGAAGATTCTGACTTCCAATATGAACATGGTGCAAGAAGTTTTCGACGGTTTTATAAAATGTGACTTAGGAATGTTTGGCTCTGTTCAGAAGAATCGGAATTTGTTCGATTATCAAAAGACATTCTATTCGGCAGCCACTTTCAATCCAACTTTCCCCAATCATAAGAACCCGGAAACAGACTCCTGGGACATGATCACAAATGCCAGCCAGATTACTAACCCGCTGGCTTGGATGGAGGTGAAAGATGATGATGCTACTTCGCATATCAGTGGTCATGCCCGACTGACATTCCACCTGTCCGAAAACTGGAAATTGGCAATATTTGGTGCATATACCAATAATATTGTAGAGAATTCACAATATCTCCCCACCTCAGTTTGGGCACACGGACAAGCTTATAAAGGAACACGAAAAAAAGAGTCATTGCTTGGAAACATGATGCTGACCTACAAAAAGAACTGGAAAAAACATTTCTTTGATGCTCTGGTATTAGCTGAATTGCAGAAAGAAACATATACAGGTTTTTATACCACAGTGACAAATTTCAGCACAGATAAATTGGGATATGACAACTTGCAGGGGGGAGCAATCCGTTTGTGGGAAGGTACGAATTCCTATTATGAAGAACCTCGTCTGGTTTCATTTCTGGGACGTTTTAATTATACCTTTACCGACCGCTATATTTTCACGATCAACACCCGTACGGATGCCTCTTCCAAATTCGGTAAAAATCATAAATGGGGATTCTTCCCTTCTTTTTCGGCCGCCTGGGTTGTGAGCGAAGAAAGGTTCATGAAGCACCTGTCAATGGTGAATAATCTGAAGTTCCGTATCGGATACGGTTTGGCTGGAAATCAGAGCGGAATTGAGTCGTACACAACACTAAATCTGGTAAAGCCTAACGGAGTTATTCCTGTAGGATCTTCTTCTGTGGTATCACTAGGTGATATACGGAATACGAATCCTGATTTAAAATGGGAAGTAAAGCATACTTTCAACACAGGGATTGACGTTGCTTTGTTCAATAACCGCTTGTTACTTTCAGCTAATTATTATACGTCAAAGACGAAAGATATGCTTTATCTTTATAATGTAAGTGTACCTCCTTTCACATACAATACATTATTGGCAAATATCGGCTCTATGCGAAACAGTGGAACTGAAATTGCTATTGGAGTATCGCCTCTGAAAACCAAAGATATGGAGCTGAATATCAACGCCAATATTACTTTCCAGCAAAACAAATTACTGACCTTGAACGGTTATTATAACGGAGAAGTTATTTCAGGACCTGAGTATAAGAGTCTGACAAGTCTGAATGGTGCCGGATTTCACGGAGGATATAACAATATTGTATATCAGGTTGTAGGGCAACCGTTGGGAGTGTTCTACCTACCCCACTCCAAAGGACTGGTGACTGACTCCAATGGCGGATCAGTGTATGATATTGCAGACCTAAACGGAGGAGGGGTCAGTCTGGAAGACGGAGAAGACCGCTATGTGGCAGGACAGGCGGTACCTAAAACTTTGCTAGGGTCTAACATTAGTTTACGTTACAAGCGCTGGGATATCTCAATACAAATCAACGGAGCTTTCGGACATAAAATCTATAACGGAACTTCACTAACTTATATGAATATGAATATTTTCCCGGATTATAGTGTTATGAAAGAAGCACCACAACGTAACATCAAGGACCAGACGGCAACAGATTACTGGCTGGAACGGGGTGATTACGTTAATTTCGATTATCTAACGGTTGGGTGGAACGTACCTGTACAAAAAGTAAAGAAGTACATTCAATCGTTCCGTCTGGCATTTACTGTCAATAATCTAGCTACGATTAGTGGATATTCTGGACTTACACCCATGATTAACAGTTCTACGGTTGATGCTACGCTTGGCTTGGACGATAAACGTGGATATCCTTTGGCACGGACTTATACGCTGGGATTGAATATTAATTTTTAATGGAGGAAATTCAAATGAAACACCAGTATATTTATGTTTTCTCATGTGCTGTTTTGATAATGCTATCTGCTGCGTGCAACAAATTTCTGGAAGAAACTCCACGTGACAAACTGCCTGAAGAAGAAGCTTACAAAACGCTTTCAGATGTCTATCTGAATGCAGTAGCTTCATTGTACACGTATGTAGGTGGATATAACGACAGTCAAGGATTACAGGGTACAGGACGTGGAGTGTATGACCTGAATACATTTACTACAGACGAGGCTATTATGCCTACTCGTGGTGGTGACTGGTATGACGGCGGCTTCTGGCAAGGGTTATTCCTACATAAATGGGGAACGGATAATGATGCTATTCAGGCTACATGGGAATATCTCTATAAAGTGGTGAATCTTTGTAACAAATCTTTAGAGGATATTGACCGTTTTGCAGAGACACATTCAGATGTAGAACTGCCAGTTTACCGGGCGGAAGTACGTGCCATGCGTGCTATGTACTATTATTATCTGATGGATTTGTTTGGAAGAGTTCCGTTGATACTTTCTTCTTCAACACCAATGAAAGAGGTGGTTCAGAAAGAACGAAAAGAAGTGTTTAACTTTGTGGTGACAGAATTGCAGGCAACCGCCCCCCTATTAAGTGCAACACGCAGCAACCAACCCGGAGATTATTACGGACGTCTGACTCGTCCGGTGGTTTACTTTCTATTGGCAAAACTAACTTCAAATGCGGAGATCTATACAGATAATAACTGGACAGACAATATACATCCAGATGGGAAATCAATTTACTTCGAAGTGAATGGTAAACTGTTGAATGCCTGGCAAGCAACAGCCACCTATTGTGATATGATCACTGCAATGGGATACCAGCTAGAGCCACAATATGAACGTAACTTTGCAGTATTCAATGAGTCATCTCGTGAGAATATATTTACTATCCCAATGAATAAAACAATGTATACTAACCAGATGCAGTATCTTTTCCGTTCCCGTCATTACAACCATGCTAAAGCCTACGGACTGGGAGGTGAGAATGGTTCGAGTGCAACAATAGAAGCACTTTATACGTTCGGTTATGGTACAAACGAGGTAGACCCCCGTTTTGATAAATGCTATTTTGCCGGAATCGTGTATGATCTGAAAGGAAACATTGTGAAGTTGGACAACGGTACAGTATTGGAGTATTTCCCCTGGAAAGTGCTTCTGGATGTATCAAATACCCCCTATGAGAAAACTGCAGGCGCACGTATGAAGAAGTACGAAGTAGACGCAACGGGAACAAAAGATGGCAAGTTAATGGAAAATGACATTGTTTTGTTCCGCTATGCAGATGTACTGCTGATGAAAAGCGAAGCCAAAATTCGCAATGGTGAAGGCGGAGATGCAGAACTGAATGAGGTTCGTGGTCGCGTTGGCGTACCTGTCCGTAAAGCTACTTTAGAGAATCTGCTAGCCGAAAGACAACTGGAATTAGCCTGGGAGGGTTGGAGACGACAGGACCTGATACGCTTCGGCCTGTTTACAAGGGCATATAGCAGCCGCCCACAACTTCCTAACGAAGAGAATGGATATACTACCGTATTCCCTATTCCTGAAAAAGTAAAAGCCATGAATCCGCAACTAATCCAGAACGCCGGGTATTGACAGTATTTACCATTATTATGTGCAGAAAATGTGATAAATTACACATTCTCTGCACATAATATGTGAATCTATGAAAATCTACAGAGATATTATTGAAGATAACTCCTGAGTTAGTTAGTTGCTTTTTAACTCATTGCTATTTAAGGTTCCTGGATATCTAACATATGCCTCAATTAGAGTACTAGGAATCTGAGTTGAAAAAAATCTGGAATCCACTAAAGGGTTAAATGCCTTGAAAATATATTCTCTATTGATATCAGGGGTATATAACTTGAGTTGACTCATCGTATTAACAGAAGTAGCCGACTGAATATCTAGAATTTCTACCTTTTTATTTGATTCAAAATCAAAATCCGCAAGATTTAGTTTGATGGTTTCTTCACGTTTTGCATTCTTAAAATAAACAATCTTATTGAAAATATCAAATACAACACTCCATTGAGTATGATTTTTTACAGTTACTTTTTGAAGAACATCAAAAGCTTTTCCTATGCAATTTAGCGTATCACAGGGTTTGTATAACCTTTTAGCAGCAACAGCAAATAACTGATTAACAGAGAGTGTTACATCTTGTTTCCAGTCAATATCATAGAAATCATTCCATTGAATACTTTTTTTGTCCACCCATTATGTCAAAATTCTTAAGATAAGAAATCGATTCATCATAGGTATTATTCGTTAATAAAGGTATTGGTAATTGTTTTTCAGTATGGCATACCATTTTGCCATCAATAAATTCAATTGTAGCTGATTTTCCTTTAGCATCACACACTAAAAAGTGAATTCCTACCGGAAGTTCTTTTGAGATTCTTAAAACAGAATTGCTTGCAATTACCTCGTCAACAGTAGAGGCTACATCCAATTGATACTGAATCCATTGAAGAGGAGAAATTACCTTTCGATTGTCTATTTCAGGGTATTTTGTTTTTGTGAGAATCATTAGTGCAACTACCAACCCCTTTTCATTCATTCCTTCATATGGAAATTCCCTCCCAAATTGATTAAAGGTTATACTACCAAGCTTGGAGGTCCAGCGCATTATGTTTTGTTCATTACCCACCAGAGCATACTTTGAAATGCCTTTTGGATTATTAACAACGAAACCACTTCCTACATTAAAATCGAAGTTTCTACCAAATAGAATCTGATTACTATCTTTCATCACAAAAGTAGTGCATGCCTCTGTTTTGAAAAAGAAAAGAAACTGAAGCGCGAAAAGAACTAAAAAGAATTTTGCTTTCATATTCATGTATTTTAAAATTATGAAGCAAAGCTAATGTTGATTTTATTGTATACCAAATTAATGGTTTGAACGGAAAGAATTTGGGGTAAACGGAAAGATACCCCCTCTTTACGCACATATATCGTTAATTTGTTTATTCCATTTACGAGATATGGGTATGTAATCGGAATAGTCTTTAAGCCTCAATTTATACCCTGCTGCATTACCTGTTACTGAATCAATCTTTATTTTATTAACTATATAACTTTTATGACAACGAAATAAGTCAGTAACGTTTGGGTTATCCTGTTCTATTCCAGATAAAGAATATCTTAATAATTTATGTTTGATGATTTTATTATCAATATAAAACGCATCAATATAATTATCTACAGAAGTTATAAACAACAGAGAATTGAGAGAAAGTTCTAACTTATCATTCCTGTTTTCCGAATTCAAAACCACAATCTGGCCTTTATCTGAATTTTGAAATTTATTTTGTATTGAATTATTTATTTTAACAGCCATTCTCAATCTCTTCCTAAGAGTCAGATTATAATGAACCAATACAAATAAAATAACCGGAATAATATTTATTGAAAGTATCATTCCTTGAAAGTAAATAAATCCTGGAAAATAAAACCGACCTTCATTATATAAGAAAGCGTTTATAATAAAACTTGAAGTACCAATAATTAAGAAAGATAATATAATCCATAAGATGGTTATACCTAAAGTATATTTCTTGATAAAAATCTTTTGTAATAAGAAAAATTGAAGAATCATGAGAAGAAGCCCAATGCCCACATATAACCCTATTGCTAACACTTTTTCATCAAATGTTGTAAGATTGTAAAGTCCATAAGGTTCAAAAATCCATAGAAATATTAATCCAAATAAAGCAACTCCAGATACAAACCAATATCTGAATGTTTTACTTTCTAATAAATCATATTGCTTTTTCAATAAATCTTTCATGGCTTACACTAGGTATTTTACAAATACACTCCTGTGACCAAAGATACGATTATTAATTCAGGATAAACAAACCAAGCACTTAATATGTTATATTTTTAGTTCACCGATTATGCTCAACTATTAAAAACTAAAATTATGAAAGGAGTTATTTGGGGGTTAGCTATTGGATGCACATTAGGGTATCTTATCCGTAAGTTGCAAGATGACGGTAAGTTTGAATGCATTAATGAGTGTGCTGATAAATGTTTCACTAAGTCAAAAAGTGAATTTAAAGAGGTTGTAGATGCTGCTAAAAGCAAAGCTGAAAAGTTGAAAGATCAACTTAAGAGTGTAGTAACAAAATAAAATTAAAATGTTACAAGGTAGCCAACAGTTTTACAATGTATCAGTAAAGTATTATTTCACTTAATCGGGCAATCTGCATAACCAGGTTGCCTTTTTCTTATTCAATCTCTATTTGTCTGATCAAAACATAGAATTTGGAAAGATTAAATAAGCTCGCCTAAGGCGAAATCTAAGTATTTCGCAGATTGCCAAACGAGCAAAACCATTTAACCTATCATATAATAAATGAAAAACATTATATTTACATATTATATGATAGGTTGAGCAATAAGTAAGAATCTTGATATGGCAAGGCGTACTTACAAACGACAAGCAATCCAGCTCTTTGAGCAAAAGCAAGTCCGCACGGTATGGGATGATAAACAGGTAAAATGGTATTTCTCCATTGTAGATGTAGTGGCCGTTTTAACAGACAGTTCCAAGCCACAAGTCTATTGGCGTGTTTTAAAGAAACGTCTGATTGCTGAAGGAAATGAAACCGTTACAAATTGTAACGATTTGAAAATGCGAGCATCAGATGGAAAGATTTGACTTAGAGAACTGACTCGAAGATATCTAAATATGGATTTCTAGGATGATAAAAAGTATTATCCTTTAGCCATATATCCACCTTTTCTGGATGAGAGGATGGCTGCCCAAAAGGTCTGTTTTACAATATTTGGTAATGAATCCAAAGACGGATTACACGATATAATTAGATTACAGGAAGAACTTAGTAATAAGATTATTGACGAGATCGTTATTGACGGAAAAAGTAAATATAATGATGCTTATAAAAATGTGGAAACATCTTTTGATAGATGGTATGCTGACGCTTTCAAATAGCATATTTCTAAATATATCACATTAAAATTAAAGACTATGGAATCAAATTGTAGCAAATGCTCCTTAAGAGCTAAATTTGAAAAGAACCCTAAATCATTTATGGGTAAGTTTTGGCGTTGGCATATCAACTTTTGTCCGGGATGGAAGGCTTATTTTACTTCTCTTTCTTCGGAAGAGCAGGAAGAATTGAGAAAGAAGTATAACTTCAAGAAATATTAATCATTCGATACATCTCTACTATTTTAGCAGTCAAAGATATAAATCGTTCCAAACTTGAAAACACAGAATTAAATTTGGGCAAAGACCTACTAAAACAGACTACAAATTAGAAAAAGAGATAATCAAAAAAAAAGATTCTTCCTATTTTACAAGAAACCATAAAATCTGCACTTTGTTAGGTTCAGCATGAATTAGATTTTGGAATAAAATATTCCTATTTTTAAAGGTATCGAATTCGATGCCTTTAAAAATAAAGCGGATAGTCCCTAAATTAATCTCAAACTAAAAGCTTCAGAATATGGAATCAGTTTATTTCCCTGAGAGTAATTGATCCACGCATCTTCTTTGTGGCTTTCGGCTACAATCTCATCTGTTTTCATAGGCTGGATGATACGAATTATCGTTTCCAAAGGATCTTTCTGCTGGTTTCAAAGGAATAAACCGGTAGCTAAATGGTGCAGGTAGCAGGTGGCAGATGATAGTGGAAGATAAATTGGTTAAAAACGGATCTGCCACTATTATAGTCACCTAGTTATCAAACCATTAAACAATGGTTAGTGGTAGGTGGCAAATGATTTTGCGTTTTTTTTGTTTTTTCCTGAGAATGATAGAGTTCAATTATTGCAGCCATAAAAAAAGCTGTGCACCTTTTCTCTATTTCCGTTAGAGAAAGGTACACAGCTTTTTTGGAATTGGAGTTTGGTAATAAACCAACTAATTCTTATTTAAAAAACATTTATCTGCTTTTTTCAAAGCCTTATACATTGAAGAAGCCCAAAAGTTACGCAATCCAAAACCTCCGGCTTTTCCTTGTACAGAACAGTTAGACAATATCTTTTTTGATGAAAGATCAAAATATACAACTTGATAGGTTCCTTGATTGCTCGCTTTGTCCAAGAACTGTGTAACAACAATTAGTCCCACGCCTTTTTCATCCTTTATAGGTAATGATTTTATATGCTCAGATAAAAGATTTGAGTCTAACACGTATTTTTTACTGTCAGCTACTATTTCGTTCAAGTTCAATTGTGTATTCATTTGATTTACAGCGCCGAGTTCAATCTTATCCACATCCTTCTTCAGCAATTTAGCAACATCATATTTTCGGGCTTCTGAGATAAAAAGCGTATTAATATCGCCAAACATCTTTTTAAACAGTTCAGGGGTTTCTGTAGCTCCATACACCTTTGCCAAAGAGTAATCAACTCCATAAAAATTTATAACTCTATCTTTTTTAGTCTTCACGGTTTTGCCCTAGAGCAAATGAACTTACTAATAATAACAACAATAATAAATTCTTTTTCATAACAATAATAAATTTTAAAATAATACTTAATATTATACAGCATATAATGGTAAAGAATACTTAACTAACGCAAATCTATAAATTTAATTGCTTTTCTACTCATTGGTGGCATTTGTTTCTTCAAAACATATTCCGTAGACTCAAAATTAATAGTAGGTGCTACTCTGACTTTTGAACGAAACAAATCTTTTATCTCTTTTGAGAAAGCTACGCTTTTGTCATCGCTCCCTACCCTGACAAGTATTTCGTCTGTTCCAATATCATTAGTATATACCTCTATAATATAGTTCTTTATCTTTGGTATATTATCCAATATATCAAAAAGAGCAGGTGGATACAGAGTGGTGCCTTTAAACTTTATCATCTGTCCTTTGCGTCCCAGCACCGGACTCAAACGTATTGTTTTTCTTCCGCAAGCACATGGCTCATCGTGATAATAACAAAGGTCTCCGGTTTTGAAACGTAATAACGGCATACCTTTAACTCCTAATGTTGTAATAGTTACTTCACCCGGTTCTCCTTTTTTCACAGGCTTATTATCATCATCAAGAAATTCCACTATAATTAAATCGGGTTGAAGATGCCCGCCATGGAATTGTTCGCATTCTGTAAATGACGACTGCATCTCTGTAGAGGCATAAGTAGAAAATAATTGAAGAGAATTCCACTTTTCATGTATCCTTCTGCCCAAAGTGTTCAACGAGAAATCGGGAGTACGCAAAGCCTCTCCTATACAAACACATTTCTTCATTGAACTGGCATTGTAATTTATTCCATTTTTCTCTGCAAAGTCAATCAATTTGATAAGAAATGAAGGTACTACCATTCCACATGTTGGATGAATGCGTTGAATGGTATCCCATTGAAGCTCTGGTATTCCATTACCCACACGTGCCACTCCCATTCCTAGTTCACGAGCACCCATAAAATATGCCAATCCAGCCATAAAACGACGATCTAGCGTTGTCATGAGCTGCATTACATCTTTTTTTGACAATCCGGCCGTTGTAAACGAAAGATAATCATTATAAGCTAATCGGTCAAGATCCTCTGATGTTAATACAAATGTTACAGGGTCACCTAGTGTACCCGAAGTTGTAACATAATCTATTACATCATCTTTTGAAACACAGATAAAAGAGTTATTATTAAGCTGAAGATCTTTCTTTGTTGTAACGGGGATTTGCTGTAAATCTTCAATTTTCTTAATTTTAGCAATATCAATATGGTGTTCTTTGAACATCTTTTGGTAAAAAACAGAATGAGCTTGCAAATAAGCCAAAGCCTCTGCTAGTCTTTGTTCTTGAAATATCTTTATCTCCTCTGGGGAAGAGAATTGGATATTCTGATCTTTTTTCATTTTACAAATTTTTAGTTAGTTTATTTTGAACACGTGTTCTCTCATCAAATTTTGGAATCTTTTTGCTTAGTGCTTTCTTCCAATAATTTACAGCCTTAGGCTTATTTCCCAATGCATGATAATAATCACCTAACAATTCGTATGTATAATACATCTCAGGATTAGAGGTCTCATAAATTCTCAGAATATTTTCTGCAACTCTCTCTTTCTTGCTTATTTGTATCCGGATTAGTTTGGTGTACTTTTTATAAATCAATAGTTGATTATACATGGGTGTTTTTAGAAATGCATCTTCTGGAACTACCATTAACTTATCACATATTTCCTTACTAAAGTCTACCTCCCCATTAAATATTTTATTTAAATCATAAGCAATATATTTTCCACATTGCCAGGAGAAGTAGACACCCAGATCAATCTCTTCTCTGGTTTAAAGATCACTGAATGATGCACAATAAACTGATTAATTGACATCTCATTGCACAATCCAATATTAGTGTCGTTAATTCCCTTAGAATTGCGAAGAATACTAGCTGCTTTTCTTTCATCTATAGGGGTATTCTTCTTCAACAGCTCTTTCAAACGTGCATAGCGATAAGGGCTATCTGATTTCCGTATATTCTCCAGATTCCCTTTATCCTGACTAAATTCTTTGGATTGATAGTGATTGGTGCAAATAATCTGTTCTCCCTCCCCGGCAAACAAAGCTATATGTTCCGGCGATTTCTCAATAATTGCCGCTCTGCCATCCTTTGCCGAACCAATTAATATTGACTCGGACACAAAAGTCTTTCTTTTCTGAGCAATGGCATATGCCTCCTTAATAGTAGAAGCATATTGAAGTATCTCTCTGGTGAGTATCGAAATTGGAGTGGCAGAAGATGTTGGCATAGTAGACTTTGCTGCATTTATGGTTACAGTCAGTCCTGTTTCATTCATACCCGACATAACTCCGGTCATACCCGGCCAACCAACAGAAGCAAACTTATAACCTTTATCGGGAATATAAAATGCAATTTGCTTGTTTCGTGCAAAATCATCACCTACATAGAAGTCGAAGTTTCTACCTATAATTAAAGATGAATCTGCACTGTTTTTCCCCCAGGAAGCAAAAGAGCTACACCCCACTAACATATAATCCTGCATTGCATGACCAAGATCGTGTGCTGAATGATAATTTAACTGCCGTTCATAGGGAGTTCCGATAAAATCATATTCGTGCGTACAGGACAAGGAGATTCCATAGATTTCTTTTCGGTATTCTTCAGGAATATTTCTTCCCAGATTACGATTAAATATTACCGTAAAAAAGCGAAGGAATTTCAAATAATTTTCTGAAGGTATAATATTCTTTATCTGATCCACAAAAACCTTTTCCTGATAATGAAGCAGGTCTTTTGACAGATTTCCTATAGCCACTCCTCGATGGAAAGCATCTCCACGTACCATCAGTTCCCATAACCCAGATTCGCTATGCCTTAGATAATTATCGCCATAACTACGAAGACTATCTTTCTTTTCTACCTGATACGCTTGTTTCTCGGGCGCAATTTGAGGCACAAGCATATCTGCTGAATAATATAAATAACATGCAGCACCAACTATTACTAAGACGAGAATCAACAATGTAATACCTGAGTACTTTACTATTTTCTTTGTTCTTTTATGCATTTCCTGCCTTCTTTGCTAAATATTCATGTCCTACAAATTCTGCACAAGTAATCATTGCTGTGAGGGTAACTCCTAAAGCACCATGTACATTTTGATTCTGACCTGTAAGAAATAAGTTTTTAAGTTTTGTTTTTGTGGATACAAATCCCATCTGCGGATACTTATAGTCTTTTATTATCCCATAAGCTGACCCATCTGTAGTGCCGGTATAGTCGCGATAACTCAATGGAGTGGTAGTATACTTGCATTCTATATTGTTGCCAAAGTCAAAGCCGTGTTCGCGAACTAACTGCAAAAGTTGCTGTGCCTTATTTTCTTTAAATCGAAGATAATCTTCTCCTCTCCGACCTGGTGTTGTATGTTCCCAATCTTTCAGTTCATCAATATACATAGGGGTCAGTATTGTAATAACATCAGCATAAACACTATTCTCTGACGAAACTTGCATGGAAATCATGCATTTAGTTGTTCTTTCTTTTAGCTTATTGGGAGCATACCATACATCATCATCACCATGCAGAAAGCAATTCCGATTCATATAGGGATAACTATTTTTCTTCATTATAAGGTAAAGAGTAAAAATACCATAGGAGTTGGGCAAAGAATTTATTCTTGAAACATAAGCCTTTTTAATAGAGCGGCTCTTATCTAATAATTCGAGCGTACGCTTAGGATGTATATTGGAAATAACATAATCACTCTCTATTATATCTTCGCCATTAACCTCTACGCCTGTCACTTTCTCATCTTTAACAAGAATTCGTGTCACCTCTTTCTTATTCAACACAGTCCCCCCATTTTCTCTTATCACCTGTATTAGTTGATCGCTTACTTGCACACTGCCATCAACAAAGCGATAAGCACTCTCTATATAGGAGTTATTAATCATTGCATGGTGATAGAATGAAGAAGTATCTTTTATTCCGCCATACAATAGAGAGGTTCCTGCAAGCACATTTTGTAGCCTGATATCTTTCGTCATGTCTGCAATAAAGCCGGCGGCAGAAATAGAGAAATATTTCATACCTTCTAATGCAATAAAGCCTTTCTTAAGGTTATCAACACCTATCAGACTGCCAATATTCTTTAAAGCAGCGGTATAACGGTGTAAATTGTCTTTCTCATGCGGAAAGTGTTCACTTAATCTTTCAGCAAAGCATGAATGACCCATAGCAAATTCATACTTGCTTCCTTGGTAGTAGACCTGGTCAAAAGCATCTTCATCTAACCGATGAATATGCAATTTATCCATAATGCCAAAGTACTTAAAATATTGATGCATTATCTGCCCTTCGTCCAGACTCCCAATATAATGAATACCAGTGTCAAGTATATGTCCTTTTCGGCTATAAGTCTGGAAACAGCCTCCAAATAACTCATTTTTCTCTAACACACAAACATTATATCCTTCTTTACTAAGAATTGCCGCACATTCAAGTCCTCCTAAACCACTTCCAGCTATAATTATATCGTATTTACTCATAGTCAACTTTGTTTTCTAAATACATAAATCATATTGGAAGTGTATTTATCATTTTTGATAACCTGAAAATCCATATTACACTCCTTTCCTATTTGTACCATCCGTTTTTCGGAAATAAAACAGAGCTTGTTTGTCATCTTATTAAAACCGATAATCCTTGTTGATAATAATTCTGTTAACCGGGTCAGCCTATGTTTGCTAACATCAGAAGCATTTCCATCACGAACAATCATCATCCCATTATCATGAAGTAATCCGGCACATTTCTTTAACAAGACTTCCTGACTGTTTTCATCCAGATAATGGAGCATATCGTTTAATATAAAAACATCACTTTCCGGCAATTGATAGTTTATGGCATCTGCACAGACAAACTGAATACGTTCATTTCGTGCATAACTATTCTGAGCTACTGCAATCTTATCTTCATCATAGTCAATTCCTAAAATATGTCTCTCATCTGAAAGCATCGATAGCATATAGCATAATGGTCCGAATCCACATCCAACATCAACAATCTGTCCCTTTGTAGGAACAAGGCTGTTGAACAAGCGGTAGTTCTTTTCCATTCTGACTTTGATGCGCATATACCACTCTTCTACAGGACCTTTATAGATATAAGTTTGTATCAGTGACTTATAAAAATAAGGATTCCCGGGCACATTATACTCTTTATGCACTATTGAATACTCCTCTTTCATATAAGCACAAATACGTTTTGCTCGTTCCTGATAGGTTGTACCAAATGATTTATTATCACAAGATATGCGCGGAAGAATTTTCGTAACAATAACTCCACTACATATATTGAACGGCTGTTTCTTAGCTATCACCTTTCCATTGCCATACAAAACAATAGGAATAATATCCAGTTTTAATATCTCTGCCAGATAGAAGCCCCCTTTATGGAAACGTTTCATCTTCTCATCATACGCTCTTGTTCCTTCCGGGAAAACAGCTATAGAATAACCATTTTCTACCTTCTTTTTCATTACGTCAATATTGTATTCGTATCCATCTCCAACATAATAGAAATCAGCAAAACGAATAATTGCACCAAAAAATGGCGAGTTCCACACCCAACGATTGGTTAGCATTACAATCTTTGGAGTAAGTGACAAAAGCACTAATATATCAATATAAGATTGATGATTAGCCACTAAAACTGAAGGCTTCTTGAAATCCTCAGCAGATAAATTAATCTTCCTCTTCTTAACAAACGTTGGGAGCAAAAGAATGCAACGACAAGTGTACATAATCAGAAAACCTATGAAATGCTTCTTCGACGACTTCCGTATAGGAATGAAGTATAGAATAAATATAAGAAGACGAAGAATGATACACCCTAGTAAAAATAGAAGAAAAAAGAAAGATGTTCTTATTAAGCCAAACAGAGTATACGGAGGCAATCCCTTAGATGTAGGCATAACGATTAAGATCTGGAATATTAATGGCTGGATGGTATAAGCAACCAACACAACAACCGTCATACCAATGATTGAAATAATCGATATGGACTGAAGGGCTGGATGTTGGGCAAAAATCAACGCACCCATTCCCACCACAGTAGTAAAGGCTGAAAAGAAAATTGAAGTCTTATGAGAATTGAGCATCTTTTGTCCGGTACGATATTTTTTCTGCAAACCATCCATTATGAAGATACTGAAGTCGTCTCCAATTCCGAATATAAAGGTCGAAAGAATGATATTGATAATATTGAACTGGATGCCAAATATCCCCATAAGTCCTAAGATTATTATCCAGCTGATTAGCATGGGTAGAAAACTAATTAATGTCAGTTCTATTCGTCCATACGAAATCAAGAGGGCAAAGAATATCAGAAATGAAGAAATGTATAGAATTAAATAGAAATCATTGTTCACCGCAGACACCCATTTATTAGCAAAATATGCCCGGTCAAATATAATAAGATTGTCCTCACCTTTAAAACTCTGATAAACGGAAGCCTTTTCGTTTTCACTTAATCGCACTTGAGTAACCAGCATGGTTATAGAATCTGAAGATATCTGCCAATCATCCATCTGTTTACCCAAAGAACCTTTCTCCGATAAAAAGTCATAGCGTGCAAAAGGTTTATCCATCCAGCTATAGAAACCTTCAAAGGCTGTATCTTTAAAGTGATAGCGAGCTGCTTCACTCTGAATAGCAGATTGAACAAATGCTTTCTTCTGAGGCGTCCAGTAAGCATTCCACCTGTCTAAACGCTGTTGCTGTACCTTTTGCGGAATAACAAAAAGCTCTGCCGAAGCATAATCTGTTATCATTTTTTTCTTTTTAAGAAAAGATAACTGTTTATTGGTCTTAGCGTACCATTTTGAGGCCTCATTCATATCTTTACCCACACTCACAAACAGCACTGTCTTTTGTTTACTGTCGAAAATACCCATTAGTTTATCTTCTGACTGTTTGAGGTGCTTAGGCTCATAGTTAAGGCTCATCATATTTTCGTTAAAGGTCACCTTTTGTGAGGTAAACAGGCAAATAAGCGTAAAAATTAAAATTCCTCCTATCAGCCATTTGTTCTTATCATAAGGATATGAATTAATCTTTTCTATAAAACGAAGCAGCCGCCCTTGTTCCACATCAGCTTGTCCTTTTAAAAAATGAGGCAGATAAATGAGGCAGAAAAGCGTTGTCCCTATTAGCGTTAAAGAAGCAAATAATCCAAAGTCTCGCAATAGTTGGGAGCTGGTAAACATCAGTCCACAAAAAGCACCAATTGTAGTGAAACTTCCTACCGTAAGCGGGTAAGCCAACTCTTTAATAAGCTGTTGTACCGAAGACACATGGTTTTGATGAGCTAACATATGGATAGAATAGCTCAATGCAATGCCAAAGACAACTGAGCCTGTACCTACAGCAATGGCAGATATGGTTCCTTTCAGGAAATAAATTAAAAATAAGGAAAATAGTCCTCCAAATAATACAGGGGTTATGATTAACGGGATAGTCCTCTTCCTTTTAAAAACCAACGACATAAATGCAACAATGATAACCAAAGCAATACTCAGCGTTATCATTGTATCTTGTTTTATTTGCCGGGCATTGTATACTCCCACAGAAGGCCCTCCAAAATATTCTGCTTTGATAGATGGATTCTTCTGATTTAAGTTAGATAGTTCTTCTTCAATAGCAGTTACCAGCTTATCATTCTCGCCTGTACTGCCCGTACTAAAGATCGGAGTGATAAACAACAATAGTGTAGAACCATCCTGGGAGAATATATATCCGTCTTCAATATTGTAGTTTGCATCAAGCTGGAAACCCTGTAAGCACTTTAAAGCACTATTTGAAAGTCCCAAAGGATCTCTCATAATGTAATTCTTCAAAGCTATTCCTGTTGGCGATAGAATTGTGGAATAGTTCTTATCCATTATCTTTCCTATACTTTCTCTGTTTAGCAAAGAATCAAAGTGCTGATAATCTTTTTCAGTAAGGAACAGAGGCAGATTATCATAGACAAAATTACTCATTCCTCCCACCATCTTTTCATCGACGTGTGAGAATATGTCTTTAATATATTTTTTGCCTGCTTGCTCTATAATATTTTTTTCAAACTGCTTGCTTGATTCAATTAATGCCTCTTTATCAACCATTTTATCTTTGTTCGAAGAAGAGAACATAACGATAATCTTGTCTTTTACCTTTAAATTATTAAAGACTTTTTTTGAATACTGCATTCCCTTGACATCAGGAAAAAAGCTAGTTACGTTTTCTTCAAATTTCACTTTGACTGCAAAGAAAGTCATTATGCACACGCATCCCACAAGAGATAAATAAAGTTGTGTTTTATGTCGTTGAAAATAGTTATATAGATAGATAAAGAAATTTGTCATAATATAATCTTAATAAAATGCAATCTATTTAGCCTTCCTTCTAAAGACTGGAAGTAGACTAAATGTTAAAAAACCAGCAACTAAACTACATAATAGAGCTAATATAATACTCCCCACCACATATTGTTCAAGCACATTCTTCATATTCTCTAAAGATACATTTGAGAAAGCCAAGTCCAACGTACGATTCAGCACCTTACAACCAACACAATAGCTTCCGTACAATAAAAAAGGAATTACCGGAGGCAGACTTATATTTGCGGTGATGATAGAAATTGTCTTATTCAATTTTAATAAATGCGCTAAAAGTAGTGTAAGCAACATCTGATAGCCCCATATGGGAAGAATACCCATACATATACCCAGCATAACAGACAGAGTTATTTTGCCATTAGATATATTAGAATAAAGGATGTGTTCCTTCAAAAACCGTTTAATATTGCTTATCGTGAGCTTTTCAAAGAAACGCTTAGGCACTATCCACAAAAATGTGATAAGCACAAGTACCGTGTTCAATATACTGATACGAAAGAAGTCCCAAAAGGGGCGAAAATGAGAGACTCTCTCTTCAGCTGGAGGGTAATATACATTAACAGGAATATTCTTCACACACACATTGTTCCAGGCAGCAAAAACAATAGCTTCTAGTTCAAACTCGTATTTAGCGGTGTAGTATCTCATTGAGCCCAACTTATGCAGTGGATACAACCGATAACCCGACTGAGTATCGGTCAACTTCAGGCCAGTTTCCAATGTAAACCAAAAATTCGAAAATTTATTGGCAAAAGTATTCTTCCCCGGCATATTGTCCGAAGTCAGATTACGTGCACCTACAAGCAATGAATCGGGTGTTTGTTCTATCTCTGTTATAAAAGCAGGTATATCAGATGCAAAATGTTGTCCGTCGGAATCAATCGTAATAGCATAGCGAAAACCCTTCTTTTTGGCCATACGCAATCCGTTTCTCAAGGCTTTTCCTTTCCCTGCATTTTTAGCATGAGTAATAACATTTATTCCCGTAAAGCCAGAAAGTATCCGAGCTGTTTCGTCTGTTGATCCATCATTAACTACAATTATCTCCTTTGAATATTGGCTTACTTCTTTTATCACGGCACTTAGTGTCCTTGCATTGTTATATGTAGGCACTATAACAACCACGTTAAGACATTGAAGTTTATCTTTCCAAAAACAGTATTCTTTACTTTCCATACTACTTATTAAAACAACGTTGCTTTCAGCTTCACAAAAGCGGTTCCTTCATACTCACCCTCTGCATGCAACTGTATATTCCCATCTTCCAGCTCTTTAGTGCGCAAAGTTAATTCCAGACAGTTATTCAGAACTGGATTAATTGCAGAAAGAAACTTACAGGAAGATATATAATCATATTGCAGCTCTTTCCCCAAAATATCCGCCGTACATTCTTTAATGATCTGCATAATACATACTCCCGGAACAATAGGATACCCGGGAAAATGCCCTTTATACAAAGAATGTTCTGTCATTAGTTCTAAGGATACACACCATCCGGTATCTTTATAAGATACATTATTTACTTTATAGAATTTACTCAGCATCATTTGTCTCAGTATTTTCGTTCAACTTTTCTAATCTGATTTTAGTCCATATCCAAGGATGCTTTATGCATATGCATTCAGGATATCCTCCTGCAAACTTAGACAATTTAATGATTGATTTTGAAAATCCGCATCCTTTTGTTCTCTTTTCAAAGTTATCTTCCTTTTTCTTTATCTTAAAAGTCTTTTGGGAAAGAAAAATAGCATTAAAATCAGCTTCTAATAAATGAAGCACATTCTTCTTTCGCATAGGTTCCATGCAGCTATTTACTTTTAAAGAGTCTCCTTGAAGAGATAAATCAAAAAGATTGGGCCCAAAATATGTGGAACAAACAATCCTGATTTCTTTATCCGTCATTCTTCTCACAATTAGTATTCCGCTGAGATGATGCTTTATAAAGTCCATTTGAATGTTATACTTCTGAACAATAGTATCCACATTCACAATTGGAGGCAAAGAAACAGCATTCGGACCAATCTTTTGAGAACAAGAGATTATCACAAATGCAATCAGCGCTAAACTAGCGTACCGAAAACTTTTTATCATCTTTCAATGAGTTAAATTTCTTATTGTAGAATGTGTATTCTGTGTAGTTTTTCGCTGTTTCAAACAAACGCAACTTATGCACAGACATATCTTTCTTATCAAGATAAACTTGCATATTAGTGATATATGCCTTAACAGCACTACTCATAGGCTTAATCTTTACCAGATAAAAATTGGAATCTTCAAAATATTCTTGTTGATAGCCAGACGACATTTGCGATAAGTCACCTACCATACAAGCTGTGATAATTCCTTGCATTTCCTTCATTATCTTGTTGGCTGTTAAATTCATCACATTCTTCTTGCCATCAGAGACAATCTTCAGTTTGCCACCATTTATTACAATCTGATAATTCATCGGACGAGCATAATTCATACAGACCATATTGCTCTTTTTATAATAGAACGTCCCTTTTGACGTAACTTTCTCATCAAATACGTCCAAGTATTTCACCTGTGTAAAATCACTTTCTATTGATTGAATCGTTTTAGCTTCCTGACGTAGTCTTCTTTCAAAGCCCTGAACCGAATCCATCTTCTTCATTTGTGCCTGTGCAGACAATCCAAACGAAAAAAACATAAATAAAAAAACAGTTAATACCTTCATTTCCTTATCTTTTTTATCACATTAAATCAACTCTTTTTATCGTGTATCCTTTATCTGCCAAAAGCTCCAATATCATTTTTAGTAATACTTCACTTTGTGGCAGCACATCATGCAACAGAATAACTGCTCCCGGATGTAATTGCCTACGAACACGCCGCAAAACCTTCTCCGGGGAAGATTGTAGAGTATCCAACGAACGAATGCTCCACCCGATAACCGTAAAATCCATTTTCTTCACTAAACTTCCTATCGTCGGATTTGTCACTCCAAACGGTGGACGAAAAAAGGTTATCTTTTCTTGTGATGCCTCTTCTAGTTTTTGTTGGCACAATCTAAGGTCGTAGCTCATTTTATGTTTCCCATATAAAGGAAAGCTATTTGTGTGGGAATAAGAATGATTACCGATTAAATGACCTTCACGAACCATTCTTTGAATGAGTTCTTTATTATTTTCTACTCTGCTTCCGATGCAAAAGAAACAGGCTTGTACGTTATATTCTTTCAATACATCCAGTATCTTCAGAGTTTGTACAGCATCTGGCCCATCATCAAACGTAATTGCTACAACCTTTTCCGAAGTCTCTTTCTTACAAAAAGCCTTTACATAGACATTCGACTTTATACTATAAGAGGCATAAAACATAAGCCCCCCAAAAAAAAGTACAATAATCAGGGCTATCATATGTCCCGGCTTATTAATATCAATGAATGATTGATATTGTTATAATGATTATATATCAAAATATTTTTTATCATAGCATCTTCTTTTAATATATTCGCTGCCTTCCAAAAAGCAAATGCAGAAGCCGTTTGATACTCACCGCAAATATCTTTAAATGTACTATGACAAGCATTGGGAAAGAGTCTGCTTTCCATCTTTTCATAGATTGTATCAAGCCTTTGACGTCCATTCTTCCCTGTCATCAGGCAATCAACATCCATTCTATCCAAACCATTAGACGTTAGAAACTTATCAATCCTTTTTCCGAGAGCTTCTTCGGAATCCTGAGTCATAAATGTATCAACGCCTTTTAGCTGAGCAAAAGTATTTTCATTTGGTTCTTTCCCTAGAACAAAGAAATGTGCACCTTCTCCTGCTTTTACACCCTTTAGTAAGCCCATTCGTTTCATAATAAGATAACTTGTTTCTGTTATCTCATCCATTGCTCCAACCAATACATTTCCGTCGCCCTCATTGATTCGCATCATAGCATCAATCAAGGCTGTCTCAAAGCTGAGCCCTCTATGGGTATAGGTCACATTATAGGCATATATCTGACAAAGTAATGCAATTTGCCCACCAATGGTGTTTGGAGTTGATTGAATAAATGGTGTGGGATTCAATAATCTTTCTTCATTATCAATCAGAGCATTCATGAATTTCTCAGTATCAGAAAGACAACCTAGCCCTGTAGCAGTGATTACTGCATCCATTTGCGACGGAGCATAATTTTTCATACAGTTCAATGCGCAAGCCACTCCCATCTTTATTATACGACTCATCCGCCGTCTTAACCCAGCATTGGTGATAACCATCTTGTAATCGGGTTCACAGGCATGCAGTTGTGAACAACCGTCATCTCCTTCCGGATGTATGGAAGCAATACTATTGATATAACATTTCTTCTGCATCATACGCCCTCCACTGATGAAAATAACAACGATGAATTATTGCCTCCAAAACCAAACGAATTGGAAAGAACGTGCCTTATGTTCAGTCCATCCTTAAAATGTGTAACCGGAACTAAACCTGTCTCTTTTATGGGATGAACAAAATTCAAATTGGGATAAATAATCCCCTTGCTTACAGAAAGAACAGAATATACTGCTTCGATACCTTCAGAGGCTCCAAGAGTATGGCCAATAAATGCTTTCACTGAGCTTAACAGTGGCACACGCTGACCAAATATCCGTTGAATGGCTCTACTCTCCGACAAGTCATTTGTCGGAGTTCCTGTACCATGCAGATTTATATAATCAATCGACTCTTTGGGTACTCCGCTTTTCTGTATAGCTTTATCCATTGACATATATGCTCCAAGTCCTTCGGGAGAAGAGCCTGTTTGGTGGTATGCTTCGTTAACATTAGCATAACCTGATAATTCACAATAAAGCTGTTGAGCGATTGTTTTCTCCGACTGCAATACTAAATAGCCAGCACCTTCTCCTAAGTTTAACCCTGCACGAGAATTGTCCAATGGACGACAATGTTCTTTATCCAGAATCATCAGAGAATTAAAACCATTCAATGTGAATTTGCATAAGGAATCTGTTCCGCCAACAATGACAGCATCCAAGTGACCATTCTTAATGAGACGTGCACCCAGCATAACTGCATTAGCTGCAGAAGAACAAGCTGTGTTAACAGTCGTCACAAAACCTTGTACACCCAAAAAAGAGGCAATTTTTTCTGTACTGTCTCCACAATCGTGTGGAGCAATCTCTCGAAGCCGTCCCTTGGAGTTATTTTCCTTAAACTGTATAAAGAAGTTCTCGCTTAAGTCCATCCCACCAACAGAAGTTGAAGAAATAAAACCTACCCTGCAGGAAGATATATTTAACCGGGAATCGTCCAATGCCTCTTTCGCGGCCAACATACCCAGCAATGTCGCACGAGAGTATGTCTTATTGGATTGAAGAGCCAAAATACTTTTAATCTCCTCATTCGTGAGTTTAACCTCAGATACAGGCATATCCAGCTCCGTTGGAAAAAGTGTAACCTTCCCCATACCGTGCTTCATGTGTCGAAAAGCGTCAATATTCTCTTTAACACCTAGCCCAATACCCGAAACTACACCTATCCCAGTTACAAAAATTCGCATTACTTCTGGTTCTCTTTAATATAAGTGGCCAATGTAGATACTGAATAAAATATTTCTTTCCCTTCACTTGGGTTTGCCATCTTTATGCCATAGTTTCTCTCTAATATCAATATTATTTCCAAGGCATCAATAGAATCGAGTCCAAGTCCTTCACTTCCAAACAAAGGCGCATTATCGTCTATATCCTGAGGAGTGATTTCTTCCAGATTTAACTCTTCAATTAATTCTTTCTTTATTTTTTCTATTAGTTGTTCCATTTTCTATTGCTTTTCTATGATTTTAAATTCTGCTTTATATTCATTGCCAAATAACTCACACCAACCTACGATGCAAGTTTTGAGGTTCCCTTTTTGCATCACAATATTTGCATATTCCTCCATTTTAGAAGGATCATACTCCTTACTAACAAAAAAGGTGTTTTCTCCTTGTATCTTATGACGGATACAAATTTCTCCCAACACTAAATTGGGCAAAGTATAGACAAATACAGCTGGACTGGCAGCCGCATCTCCATCTTTATCTATTATCAACTGATGTTTTATGTCTGTGTGAAGAGAAGAGCTGGAATTGCCAAGAACAATTCCTATCTCTGTGGGATAATAAGAAGGTTTCCCTTTTAATAAATATGCCGTTGCAACATATCCTATTTTACACATATCATCCATTTTATAGAACTTTGGATTATTATCCCCAAGATTCTTATAGGCTTCACGAATAAATAGGCTAAATTCTTTATAATCTGAGTTTAATTCTATCTGAGCATCAACTTTTATCTGACTATTTTCAATAGATACTGTTCTCGATACATTTGTCAAAAGGCTTTCCCTATCAAACGTTTGCCGAACATTAGTCAGTAACGAGAAAACAACCGCAGCGTTACATCCACCAAAGCCGGAAGCAGTCTTTATACACGATTTCATCAAGATTTTCTTGTGTTTCGCTTGCACAATCAAGGGCATAGGAACACCCGGTTCCTTGTAGCCAAAAGTGCCAAATAAGATTCCATCTTTAAGCTCGTGAGTACAAATAATTGATTCAATCACTCCCGACGCTCCCATTGTATGTCCAAAGACAGATTTCATACTATTGACGGGAACATTCTGCAATTGAGCCAGATGAATGGCTTTTGACTCCATTTCATCGTTGTAAACAGTCGCTGTTCCGTGCGCATTCACAAAACTAATATCATCAGCGTTCAGATTTGCCTCTTCCATCGCTTGACGAATGGCGTAATAAAGACCATCTCCTGTACGTGAAGGGCCTGAAATATGATTGGCATCATTGCTAATTGCACCACCCGTTAAAAGTACGGCATTATCTTGTTTATCTGTTGTGAGAAGAATGCTTCCGCAAGCCTCACCTATATTCAACCCATTCCGATGTGAATCATATGGACAACAAATTTCATTACTTACTGCTCGAAAAGATAAAAAGCCACTGGTGATAAAGTGAGAAAGAATATCTCCTCCAGCTACAATAACCTTTCTGTAAGTTTCATTTTCTATCAACCGTTTAGCTACGATCAATGCCGAAACGCCCGATATACAGGCATTAGAAACTACTGTCACTTTTTTCCCAAGATGAAAATAATTTGCGATTCTATCCGCCATATCCCATAAGAAAACTTTGTCGTCCACTTCACCTGAATATTTCTGAAGCAGATCAATATTACCTTTTGTTGTAGAGATAACAAGTCCGCAATCAACTTCGCTTGGGTCGATAGTAGTATGAGAGAGCATTTCTTTTATGGATAAAATAAATAGTTGTTCCAGATGTGTATAAGCTTCCAGATGATGATGCTCTACCAGAGATATCAATCTGGCCGAATCAATTGCAGCAGCGCAAATAGGCTGTTCGGCTATTTGTTTATCACTATTAACACGAATGCCACTTTGATAGGTTCGAATAGCATCTATGTTTTCTTGTGTAGTGAACCCCATCGAACTAATAATGTTGTCTGAGGAGATATAGATATTTAAATTATTCCGCATTTCTTTTTCCACTCCATATAAAATTCAGGATTCACTAGTTCAAGTTCTTTGTTTAGATTCAGAAAAACCTGAACGGTACTTCCTGTGGCTACAACTTTTTGATCTGTTGCCCTATAAATAGTATATTCAAAAAGTATCTTTGCAGCATCACAATTTATATACCGTGTTTCTACAATTGCCTCTTCACCAAAAGATAAAGATTGTTTAAACTGACAATTTAAATCGACAATGGGTGCCATATATCCTTGACCATAGATATCCATATAGTCAAGACCATAATGCTTTCCAAAAGATTCTCTGCCATCCTCAAAATAACGAACATACTCTCCATGCCACACTATCTGCATAGAATCTATTTCACTGAAGCGCACTCTTAACGAAGTACGATCTGTCAATGCTGCGCAACTATTACTTTGTCTCTTTGCCATCTTTCTTTAGAAATATTTTCATCCTGCACGTTGCTACCACACAATCAGCAAACTTAACGCAAGCTTCAATCAATGTAATATCCGCCACCTCTTGTATTACAGTTATTTCAGCAAATAACTCTGCATCAATTGGAGGCAGATTATATATTTTCATTTTATCTACCGAGCCAATAAAGCCCAATAAAACAAGTTCTTTTTTTTGAGAGTTAATATAGCCTATACGAGCTGCCGCCGATTGAGCAACAAATTCAATAATACCTGCTTCCTGAAGCTTTCCATTCTCGCAAAATATATTGTCCGGGGTAACAGTTAATCCTGAATAGGAACTATTATCAGTTACTCCATAGAACTTATCTACCATCACAATCGGTGGACGTTGGGGTATCAGTGCATATATCTCGGCTCCTTGAGCTACAATTTCTCTTTTCATTTCAACTTACATTGCATAATGCTATGCCCTAATCCTAAACCATCGTAAATTGTCTCTAATTCCAGGTTTGCTTCGGCTATACAACGTGCCATATCATCAGAATGATACATTTTACTGTTGCCATTTGCTAATGCGGTAAAATAAAGACTTGTCTGTGCAAGGCAATAAGCAGCTGTCTCAAACTTCTGACGGTTCCAAAATGTCTCCATTATATAAAGTCGGGAATGACCATTCATTGAAGCTGCTGCTCTGGAAAGAATGCTTATCACTTCTTCTTCAGAAAAACAATCCAGGAACTGGCTCATCCAAATTGCATCAAAGCCTTTTGGAAAAGGGACTTCTTTGTCTAACAGATTGGCTCCATGTCCATGAATACGATCGGCTCCTACTTTGCCGGTAACCTGTGCTTTCATTAAGCCCAGCTGTTGTGGCAAATCGAGAATCGTTACTTCTACAGTTTTGTTATGTCCAACACATTGTAAAGCCCAACGTCCCGTATTTCCTCCCACATCTAATAATGTCTTGGGATGATTAGCAAAAACAACATTCAAAGCCTGTTCAAAAGAACCATCCGAATAGAAATGGTCAAAACCAAACCAGCTCTTCTGGGCTTGTTCAGGCAGGCTTGATAATCCTTCATAAACAGTAGGCCACTCTCCGAAAACTTTCAGTCCTTCGGGCTTCCCATTAATAAGAGATTCTTCAAGATGAAACAATCCAAGATAGTTAACATCCTGAATAAAGTCCATATTTACACGAGCCATTGGGTCATTCAACAAAAACCAACCCGTTTTAGCTAATTTATAATGTTCGTCACTAATTAATACCGTTCCAATAGTTAATGACGATTCCATCAACACCTGAGCGGCATAACGTGATAAGCCTGTCTTCTCAACTATTTCAGTTAAGGTCAATCCGTTATGTTCATCAGACAACAGACGGAAGATTCCAAATTTCAACATCAAACGAGAAACCTGAAATACAACAGGAGCAAATGCAATTTCCTGAGCCAATCGCTGAGCACCCTGAGCCGAAAGTTGTTCTTTGGAATACCTTTTTTCTAATGCTGGAAATATATTCATAACATTACATTTTTGAATCAAAATTCTACTCTTTATTTATGATTCTGGCTCGTCCCAAAATCTATAATAATTAAACCATTGTTCGGGATATTGCTTCAATATCAATTCAAGAGCCGAGACATATTGTTCTAACAGCGCTTGCTCAGGCTTTTTATCCTTGCTCTGAACAATCTTGTTAACCAAAGTAAAATGGAAATGATAAGTCTTTCCAGATTCTCTCGTGGCAAAATAAAACGCTACAGGAACCTTCATTCTCGATGCAAGTATAAACGGTCCGGCAGGAAAGAATGCTTTATTCCCCATAAAAGAACAAGCTAACAGCTTGTCTTTCTTCACATATCTATCGCCCTGAAAACAAACATATTCTTTCTTATCCAAAGCATCCATCATTTTGAATACATGCGTTAAATCATCCTCGTTTACCGGAATTATCTTATAGTCTGCAGTAATACTCTTTTTTTTCAAAAGTTCTTTTATTTTTTGATGTTCAGAGTCATACATCAGTATATTAATCTTCTTCCCATATTTATCGAAAAAAGGAGCACCGATCTCCCAATTACCCACATGCGCTCCAATCATCACCACCCCCTGGTCACCATTCAGTACATCTAAAAATTCCTGATAACTTTCAAATCTGAAATGATATTTGTCCACCATTCCATTTCCAATAGCAACTTTGTCAATCAAAACCTGCCCCAAACGATAATAATTACAAAACAGCAGTCTTACCGACTCCAATATGTTATATTTCAAAATTTTACGGGCATATATCCAGATACTCGCTGTTGCTTTGGGAGCAAAAAGGATAAAATGAAGAATTACTATCCGTAAAAATATATATGAGGAGGTTATGCCAAAATGCTTGATCATGTAAATAAAGAACAAGTATCCCCATTCGCCACCTCTTGTTTTACCATTCCATGTTGGCATTACTTAGCTTCCTGCATTCTAGTTATTACCAGATCATAAAAGTCCTGAAAAGTCTTTATTCCAACAAAGTCCTGTCCTGTCATATTAAAACCAAAGTTCTGTTCAACTAGTACAACCATATCAACCAAGTCCAAACTATCTAATTCCAAAGTCTGCATCAAAGGTGCTTCTGATTGGATAACATCAATATTTACTTCAAATTCTTCAGCTAAAGTTACTCTAATCTTCTCTATAATTTCTTGGTCAGTCATCAATTTTTCTAATTTATTTGTTATCTAATTTATCTTTTTTAAAAATCGTTATCTCTTAAATTTACGCACTATCAATGTAGAATTTGTTCCTCCAAATCCAAAAGAATTAGACAAAAAGCTATCATACTCCATATCAATGCGTTTAGTTGGTATATTTAGTAAGCAAGAAGCCTCATCGGGCTCCTCAAAGTTTATGTTAGGAGCTATAAAGTTATTATTCATCATTAAGATGGAATAAATTGTTTCGCTGGCACCTGCCATCCACATTTCATGTCCAGTCATGGACTTGGTCGATGTCACATACGGACTATGTCCACTAAAGACTTCTGCGATTGCTTTTGCCTCATTCAAATCTCCGACAGGAGTAGAGGTTGCATGAGCATTGATATATTTTATCTCATCCAAACTCATTCCAGCATTTTTTATTGCCATACGAAGAGATCTTGCAGGTCCATCCACATTAGGAACAGAGATGTGATCGCCATTTGAAGAAAAGCCATACCCTACTATCTCAGCCAAAATAGTTGCACCTCTCTTTACTGCCGATTCGTAGCTTTCAAGCACCAGACTTGCTCCACCGCCACTAGGTATTAATCCATCACGTCTCTTGTCGAAAGGCTTAGAGGCTTTTTGTGGTTCTGCCTCTTGGGTAGAGAAGGCACTGAGTCCGTCAAAACTTCCTACAGAATAAGGATTAACCTCTTGTGCACCACCGCATAAAATACAATCTTGTTGCCCGGATTGAATAAGAAAATAGCCCATACCAATGGCATGTGAACCACTGGCACAAGCGCCCGATATGGTAAAACTGATACCACGTAACTTAAAGATAACAGACAAATTCATTGTCACAGTAGAGTTCATGGATTGAAAAATAGAACCGGAACCTACAAGGGCCGTATTTTTTTTCTCTCTGATTATATCTATTGCATTAATTACGGGAACGGCACTGCTATCATTGCCGTACAAGATACCCACTTCGTGTTCCTCCAAATAAGCTTTGTCAATACCAGCATTCGCAAAGGCTTCCGAAGTTGCCATAAAAGCATACTCACCTTGCTCTGGGAGACACAATCGCTGTCGTCTATCCAACAACTTTTTCAAGTCAGGACGTTCAAGTATGCCTGTAATCCCGGAAAAATAGCCTAATTCTTTCCTTACAGGATCAAAGCCGATACCCGACTTCCCATTATATAATGATTCTTTTACTTCATCTAAATTTTTACCGATACATGAGTAAATACCCATTCCAGTTATTACAACTCTTCTCATTCTATTCTATACTATCTATTCTTACTATTTTAGGTGTATAAACCTCCATTTATAGATATTACTTCCCCCGTGATATAAGATGCTTGTTTGGACACAAGAAATCCAACTAAATCAGCTACCTCTTCAGATTTTCCAAAACGCCCTACAGGAATCTGTTTTTTCAATTCAGCCTCATCAAGTTCTTCTGTCATATCAGTACAGATAAATCCAGGTGCAACAGCATTAACTGTCACGTTCTTCTTTGCAACCTCCTGAGCAAGTGCTTTTGTGGCGGCAATCACTCCCCCTTTTGCGGCAGAATAGTTGACCTGGCCCGGTAATCCTTTAATTCCTGAAAGAGAAACAATATTAACTATGCGGCCATATTTACTCACCAGCATATTCTTCAACAACTGCTGAGTTACATGAAAGAAACCATTTAGCCCGATATTTAAAACAGAGCTCCAATCATTCTCGGGCATCCACAACATCAGGTTATCCTTGCGAATGCCAGCATTATTGATAAGTACCTCTACATGCTCACCTTTATGTTGTTCCGACCATTGATCTAAAGCTTGCTTTATCTCTTCTGCATTAGCGACATCAAACTTCATCAGTTCGCCATCCGAACCCATTTGACGTACAAGTGCCAATGTATTGTTCGCTTCAGCCTCGTTTATTTGATAATTTATCAGAATAAAATAGTCCATTTCAGCCAGTTTAAGGCAGATAGCCCGACCAATACCTCGACTACCTCCTGTAACTAATGCATATTTCATAATTTAACGTTGTTAAATTCTTTTTCTTTTAAATAGTTTGTCATTTGCTCAATCTCTTTGTACTTAGGAGTGTCCTTTACAAATACAGGGAAAAATTCACGAATTTCGTTGTATATAGCAGCCGTACGTTCTGAAAGTTTAGACTGAATATTCAAACAATCTACTGCTTGTGCGATGGTCATAAATAAGATTGATAATACTTGATAAGAGTTCTCTACAACAGTCTTTGCCAGTAGGGCAGAGTTGGTACCCATACTCACAATATCCTGATTATCATTATTATTCGGGATACTATGCACGTACATTGGGTTAGACAAGGTCTGACATTCAGCAGTGGTAGAAGTTGCAGTAAACTGTGAAGCTTGTAAACCATAATTCAGTCCCAACACGCCTAAGTTTACAAATGGAGGAAGAATACCATTGATTTTATCATGAAGAAGATAGTTGAGTTGACGTTCACTTAACATAGTCAACTTGGTAATTGCTATCTTTAATTTATCCATTTCGAAAGAAACATAATCGCCATGAAAGTTACCTCCATGGTATATATTCTGCGTTTCCGGATCTACAATAGGATTATCACAAGCTGAATTGATTTCATTAATCAACACCTCTTCTGCATTCATTAACGCATCATAAACAGGACCAAGGATTTGTGGCACACAGCGCAATGAGTAGTAAGGTTGAACCTTGTGAACAAAGATCTTTTCTTCATGATTCTTATTATATAGTTCGTTTTCTCTTTTACGTACACAAGTGCTTCCATCCACCCATTCTCTCATCAGTCTGGCTATTTCATTTTGTCCTTTGTGACGTTTTGTATCATTAAGAGTTTTTGACATAAAATCATCATACGAAGAGGCAATCTCATTTATCATCACCGAAGCTATTACCGACCAATGAATAAGTTTTTTGGCATAAACTAAGTTTACCAGTCCAATGCCTGTCATTACCGAGGTACCATTGGTAATAGATAATCCTTCACGAATATGCATGGAGAAAGGCTTCAATGATAGTTCTTTCATTACATCGCTTGTGTTCCGTTTTTCTCCTTTGTAAAACACCTCCCCTTCGCCAATCAAGGTTAACGAGAGGTGAGCTAACTGCACTAAATCGCCACTTGCTCCCACACTTCCATGCTCGGGGATAAAAGGACAGATGCCTTTATTGATAAAGTCCACAAGTAAATGGATAAGTTCCGGGTGCACACCCGATTTCCCTTGCAGGAAGGTATAAAGACGAGCAACCATTGCAGCCTTTACATAACGTTCAGGAAGGGGTTTCCCCGCTCCTGTTGAGTGACTACGGATAATATTATATTGTAACTCAATTAGTGATTTATCTTCAATACGATATTGGGCCATTGGACCAAATCCCGTATTTATTCCATAGATAATCTTATTTGAAGAAAACTCCTTTAAAAAATCAAAACTTTTTTGAACTCTATCTACTAACTTATCGGGGATTGCTATTTCCTCATTTCTAAATAATATTGTATAAAATAAATCTAAATCGATTATTTCTTTTGCTTGTTTCATTTCAATTATTACATAATATATATCATTTTACAAAAGTAGATAAATTATTTTAAATTTCAACTTTCATACAATATTTATAATTACTATTGATAAAGTTATCTTTCAAGCAACAACTATTATTAGACATCCTAATTTATAAGTACATAAATTCATGTCAATACAATAACATCACAAACTACTTTTTTTCAGCTAAATAGAACATTAAACTCAGATTTAAATTATTCTGTGTACAAATTTAGTGCAATGAAGTGGTAGGCCATATCCAATTAAAATATTATTTTTGCAGAAAATTTCTGGAAAATGAAAAAGCTATTATCTTACCCTTTATCATTACTTGCCTATTTTTTCTTTTTGTTAGTGGTCTGTGTATTTCACCCCATTCAGTGGGTTTGCCTAAATTGGTTTGGTTACAAAGCTCATAAAAAAAGTGTAGACTATTTAGGCTTTTGTTTGTTAAAAACGATGTCTTTTACGCTTTCATGTTCTAAGGTTGAAAACATAGACCTCATTCCCGAAGGTAAACCCTTGATTTTTGTGTCAAATCACCAGAGTCTTTTTGATATTATGGGATTCGTTTGGTTTTTCCGAAAGTTTCACCCAAAATTTGTTAGCAAGATTGAACTGGGAAAACACATTCCAAGTATCTCTTTTAATTTGAATCACGGTGGTTCTGTATTGATAGACAGAAAGAATCCGAAGCAAGCATTGCCTGCTATAAAAAAACTAAGCGAATATATTGAGACCAATTGTCGTTCGGCAGTAATTTTCCCGGAAGGTACCCGTTCTAAAAATGGAAAGCCAAAAAGATTTTCTCCTAATGGTGTGAAGATTTTATGTAAATATGCA
>Ga0183099_1000401_pt1 | contig 32688 bp, 28 predicted proteins | sample Biomet1_FD_127788 | JGI IMG/M metagenome (GOLD analysis project Ga0183099, IMG submission 127788) | Microbial communities from bioreactor (seeded with anoxic lake sediment) at LBNL, California, USA - Biofuel metagenome 1 | ecosystem: Engineered > Bioreactor > Anaerobic > Unclassified ... | reverse complement strand
CATTGCTTTCTGGCGGGCCTGCCGGCTGGCGATATTGGCAGGGTTAGCTTGCAGGTCAGCGATATAGGCATTGGCTTTATCGGCCCAATCGGCAGTTAACGTACCGGCACTGCGGCGTAATAGCTCAGCTGCTTCTTGTGGAAAGACTTCCTGATAAGCGGCGAACTGTTTGTTCCACTCTTGCTGAACCTGTTGACCTTTGGCTTTGCCATCCCAGGCCTGATAGATATCAGCAGGAATTTCAAACGGCGCATGGGGCCAGTTGAGGAATTCACGCACCTTAGTGACTTCATCTTTGCCCAACGGTGCACCGTGACAATCGTGACTGCCGGATTTATTCGGTGAGCCGTAACCGATAATGGTTTTACAGCAAATCAGCGTTGGGCGCTTGGTATCCGTTTTCGCTTCACGAATCGCCGCATCGAGTGCGCGGGGGTCGTGACCATCCACAGAGTCAATGACTTGCCAGCCGTAAGCGCGGAAACGGGCCGGGGTATCATCCGTAAACCAGCCATCGACATGACCATCAATCGAGATGCCGTTGTCATCCCAAAACGCAATCAGCTTACCGAGTTCTAACGTGCCCGCTAACGAGCAGACTTCATGCGAAATACCTTCCATCAGACAGCCGTCGCCCATAAAGGCATAGGTGTAGTGGTCAACGATGTCATGCCCCGGTTTATTAAACTGTGCGGCTAAGGTTTTTTCCGCTAATGCCATACCCACCGCATTGGCAATGCCCTGACCTAGGGGGCCGGTGGTGGTTTCCACGCCCGGTGCATAACCATATTCCGGATGGCCTGGTGTCTTGCTATGCAGTTGGCGGAACTGTTTTAATTCAGACAGTGGCAGGTCGTAACCGGTGAGATGTAACAAGGAGTAAAGCAACATCGAACCGTGACCGTTGGAGAGCACAAAACGGTCGCGGTTTATCCAGGTCGGGTCGGTCGGGTTGTGTTTTAAATGGTGACGCCACAGTGTTTCAGCGATATCCGCCATACCCATCGGTGCACCAGGGTGACCGGAGTTGGCTTGTTGCACGGCATCGACACTCAGCATACGCACGGCGTTAGCGAGGTTTTTTTCATTTAAACTCATCAGAAACTCCAAAATTATATGCACACAAATAAAAAAGGCTGAGATCTAAGTTGGGGTGAACGGGATACCATTGATTACAGGGATTGCCAATTCGGCCGCGCGTTTGGCTACCATATTGACAACATCAAAATATGGATTCGAATGTAATCTATGATATGTTCTAGATCTCAGCCGAAACTTAAGCTAGACGTGTGGCCAGCAACTGCTCCAACTTCACTTGGTCAATTGCAAAGTTACGAATACCTTCGGCGAGCTTCTCAGTCGCCATAGCATCGTCATTGTGCTGCCAACGGAATTCCGCTTCTGTCATCATAGCCGGACGTTCTAACCGTATTCCGTCGTCCAATAGATGTCGAACCAACTCACCTGAGTTCTCTTCTAACTCATGTAACAGATTTGGGCTGATAGTCAGACGATCACATCCAGAAAGAGCCAACACTTCGTCCAAATTGCGGAAGCTTGCACCCATGACTACAGTGGGGTAACCGTGTTGTTTGTAATACTGATAAATCTCGCGCACCGACAACACACCCGGGTCAGTTTCAGACGTGTAGCTTTGGCCGGTTTTGGCTTTGTACCAATCGAGGATTCGACCAACAAACGGCGAAATCAGATAAGCACCGGCTTCAGCACAGGCACGCGCTTGCGCAAAACTAAACAACAGGGTCAGGTTGCAGTTAATGCCTTCTTGTTCTAATTGTTCAGCAGCACGAATCCCTTCCCATGTGGCCGCGATTTTAATCAGCACACGGGAACGTGGAATGCCTTGATACTCATACAAACCAATCAGCTTGCGGGCTTTTTCGATAGTGGCGGCGGTATCAAACGACAGGCGGGCATCGACTTCGGTCGAGATACGACCCGGCACGTGTTTCAGCACTTCACAACCAATCGCAACGATCAGGCGGTCGGCGGCTTCTTCAATTTGCACTGATCGATCGGGAGAAAGAGACTGCACTCTGTTAACAACACTATCCAATAAAAATGCATATTCAGGTAATGTCACAGCTTTTAAAATTAGAGATGGATTAGTGGTAGCATCTTCTGGTTGGAATATTTTTATTGCAGGTAACTCACCAGTATCAGCAACAATCGTGGTAAATGCTTTTAAAGCGGAAAGATAAGACTGCATAAAATCTCTATATGTAAAATTCATGGTGAGCACAAATATTGTAGAATGTTTAAAAATTAGCAATTATGATTTTTTGGTTTTAAATTTCTTTTTCTATTAATGCTAAATGTAACAAAGTGTAACACTTAAAATAAGTAATTGTTAAAATAAACAAATGACTTATGATATTTTACTCTTGAGACCTAAATCGCACTAAAATTTGAGTGTATTGATTAAAGTGCGGTTATGGTAATTACTTTGATAATAAGAAAATGTTTGAAAGACGATATAAAATATCTATCATTTTTAATGCAAACAAAGTATACGACCGAGGTGTTATTTGTGGAATCGGTGAGTATCTACAAGCATCTCAATGTGACTGGGATGTCTATATAGAAGAGGATTTCTACAGCTCGAAAAGAAATAGTGATGTTGGTATGTGTGATGGAATCATTGCTGATTTTGATGATCCTTATGTTGAAGAATCATTGCTGAATTCAAATGCACTCGTTGTTGGTGTTGGTGGTTCATATCAAAAAAAATCTGATTACCCTAACGTTTCATATGTTGCGACAGATAATTTCCAGCTAGTAGACAGCGCATTTAAGCATCTAAGAAGCAAGGGATTAGAGAATTTTGCATTCTACGGTATGCCAGAAAATAGAAAATTTAGATGGGCTAGCGAAAGAGAGCAAGCATTTAAAAAACTAATGGAATGTAATGGACTAAATGGATCTGTATATCATGGCTATGAAACAAATCCAGATAACTGGTCCTATACACTTAATCGATTAGCTGACTGGCTGCAACAATTTACAGATCCTACTGGAATCATTGCAGTAACTGATGCAAGAGCTCGTCATTTGTTACAAGTATGTGATCATCTTGGAATCATGGTGCCAGATAAAATAGCTGTTATAGGTATTGATAATGAAGAGTTAACGCAATATTTATCAAGAGTATCATTATCTTCGGTAGAACAAGGTACTAAGAGAATGGGATATGAAGCAGCAAAAATGCTTCATCAACAACTGTCGGGTAAAAATAATAATTTACAGAGAGTCCTTATTCCACCAGTGAAAATCCATGATAGACAGTCTTCAGATTATAAACCGTTAAAAGATCCGAATGTAATACATGCTATGCATTACATTCGTCTTAATGCTTGTAAAGGTATTAAGGTTGAACAGGTACTTGATCATGTTGGTATATCAAGATCTAATCTAGAGGGGCGGTTCAGAGCCGAGAGAGGGCATTCAATTCATCAGGAAATTCACAATATAAAACTAGATAAAGCAAAGGACTTACTGATAGGTACATCACTTTCAATTCAAGAGATTTCAGATGTATGTGGATATCCTTCATTGCAATACATGTATGCTGTTTTTAAAAAAGAATGTGATATGACTCCCAAAGATTACAGATATAAAAAATAGATATGGGTGTTTTTTCTCTTTTATAAAAAATAATAAGTAAATAGTTTAAATACGCAATGGATAAATATTCCATTTGTTAGAAAATCATTCTGTTATTTATAATAGAGGATTTCTAAATGTATATTGGTATTGATATCGGCACCTCAGGTGTAAAAACAGTTTTACTTAACGAAGTTGGTAATGTAGTTGATAGCCATACATCACCTTTAACGGTAAGTCGTCCAAAATCATTATGGTCTGAACAAGATCCGAACGATTGGTGGATTGCAACCGTTGATGGTTTAAAGCATTTAGCGATTAAAAATAATTTACACGAGGTAAAAGCGATTGGTTTGACAGGCCAAATGCATGGTGCCGTTTTGCTCGATGAACATGGTAATGTATTGCGTCCTGCAATTTTATGGAATGATGGTCGATCATTTGAAGAGTGCCAAGAGTTAGAAGCTAAAGTTGAATCAATACACTCTATCTGTGGCAATTTAATTATGCCTGGATTTACGGCTCCTAAATTATTATGGGTAGCTAAAAATGAGCCAGAAATATTTTCAAAAATATCAATGATACTTTTACCCAAAGACTATATTCGATATAAGTTAACAGGGTTATATGCAACTGATATGTCTGATGCTGCGGGAACAATGTGGCTAGATGTTGCAAAGAGAGACTGGTCTGAGGAAATTCTGAAAGCTTGTAATCTTTCAAGAAAGAATATGCCAACCTTATTCGAAGGCACAGAAATTACAGGTAAATTGGCATTAGATATTGCTCGCGAACTCAACTTGAAAGAGATCCCTGTAGTGGCTGGGGCTAGTGACAATTCAGCAGGGGCAATAGGTGTAGGCATCACAAAACCAGGCCAAGCAATGATCTCGTTAGGTACATCAGGCGTCTATTTTGTTGTGAGTGATGGCTATCTGTCTAATCCTCAGTCCGCCGTACATAGTTTTTGCCACAGCCTGCCTAATACGTGGCATCTAATGTCGGTTATCCTTAGTGCAGCCTCCTGTCTTACTTGGGTGGCTAAATTAACTGGTTTTGAATCCGTTCCAGTGATGCTTGAGGCTGTAGAAAAATCAGATTTGAAAAACAATGATATTTATTTTTTGCCGTATTTGTCAGGAGAAAGAACTCCGCACAATAATCCTCATGCAAAAGGTGTATTCTTTGGTATGACTCATGAAACGACAAAAGTTAATTTATGTCATGCAGTCTTAGAAGGAGTTGGTTTTGCTTTTGCTGATGGATTAATTGTACTTGAGCAGTCAGGCATACAGCCAACCGATACGACATTAATTGGTGGCGGGTCTCGAGATTCGTTTTGGCGTCAAATGCTAGCTGATATATTACAACGTACTCTGACTTTTCGAGAAGGTGGCGACGTTGGTCCTGCGCTAGGTGCAGCAAGATTGGCCCATATTGCTATTGCGGGAACTGATTGTATAGATCGGATTTGTCCAGTTCCAAATTTGAAAGAAATTCATAAACCAAATCTTGAACTTGCTGCTTATTATCATAACCGACATATGAAATGGCAGCGGATATATAAGCAATTAGTTTCAATTTTTTAATAAAAATTATAAAAAAGGCCAATTTTCATTGGCCTTTTTTTATGTTTGTTAATTGCATTTATTAAGTTCTCCTATGTGTAAATGTGTCTGTAAAAATAAAAAACATAAGTGTTAATCTTGTTTGTGTAGTAGCGGTTTATTCTTTGTGTAGCGTTATTAGTTGAATTGATGTGTGGTTTATTGATTTTTGTAATCCATCGAGATTAATTCGTTGTTTATACTGTTGTAATTTTTATATGAATTAAGTTTTAATTGTTGTAAAAATGCATACATGAAAAAGCCTTATTAAGAAAGTATTCTTAATAAGGCAAACGCACAACAAAGGAAGATTAACTAAATAAAGGCTGAATTAGCCAAAAATATGTTTATTTACAATATTTTCCAATTGCTCTTGTCGACCAGAAACAGCCTGAGGGTTGATATTGTTGTTTACAGCAAGGGCAGCTAACGATTCCAGAGTATGTTTACCTTGGGTAATATTACGGCCTAGTTCGGAGTTCCAGCCCGCATAACGTTGCTGCACTGTGTTGCTTAGTTCTCCGCTTTCTAACATTTTCGCAGCAATTTTTAGAGACTTAGCCATAGTGTCCATTGCACCAATATGCCCATAAAATAAGTCATATTTATCGGTGCTTTGACGTCGTACTTTCGAATCGAAATTGAAACCACCAGTAGTTAATCCACCGGCTTTAAGAATTTCATAAACTACTAGAGCATTTTCTTCCACACTATTAGGGAACTGGTCAGTATCCCAACCTAGTTGAGGATCACCTCTGTTTGCGTCAATGCTGCCAAGAAGTCCCAGAGAAATTGCAGAACAAATCTCATGATGGAAAGAATGGCCAGCCAAGGTTGCATGATTTGCTTCAATATTTAATTTGATCTCGTTTTCTAAGCCAAATTGTTTCAAGAAACCATACACAGTTGCAGTATCATAATCATATTGATGTTTAGTTGGTTCTTGTGGTTTTGGCTCGATCAGTAAAGTACCTTTAAAGCCAATTTTATGTTTATGTTCGACTACTAACTGCATGAAACGACCTAACTGATTTCGTTCTTGACGTAAATCTGTGTTCAGCAGAGTTTCATATCCTTCACGGCCACCCCATAATACATAATTTTCACCATTTAGCCGTTTAGTCGCATTCATTGCATTGAACACTTGAGTTGCTGCGTATGTGAAAATTTCTGGATCTGGATTAGATGCAGCACCGGACATATAACGTTTATTTGAGAAACAATTTGCAGTTCCCCACAATAACTTAACGCCTGTTTCTGCCTGTTTTTTCTCTAAAACATCAACTAATGCAGAAAAATTATAGATGTATTCTTTAAGCGAATTACCTTCTGGGGCAACGTCAATATCATGGAAACAATAATAAGGTACATCTAGTTTTGTAAAGAATTCAAAAGCAATATCTGCTTTAATTTTTGCTAATTCAAGCTCGTTACCTGCTTGTTGCCAGCGACGTTCAAAAGTGCCAGATCCAAACATATCTGACCCTGTCCAACAAAAGTTATGCCAGTAACAAGCAGCAAAACGAAGATGTTCTTTCATCGTTTTACCATATACAACCTCGTTTGGGTTGTAATGGCGAAATGCTAAAGGATTATTGCTTTCTGTACCTTCAAATTTAACTTTATCAAGTGCATCAAAAAACTGATTCATGAATCTCTCCTACTCGTTTTGTATGTTCGTGCATTCACAATTCAATAATTTAGATAATTAATCAATTGACGCAATTACGATTTTTTATCTTGTAATGATGATTATTTGTTTAATTTTTCATTTTTCATTTTTAATGAAAATGTTGTCATATAAATTAAACCCAGATCACAGTTTATTAATAAAATCAAAAACAATAACTCGAATACTAAAAATTAAAATTGATAACAAATCTGATTGATTACAACTTACGCATGAGTTCTGTTGTAACGCACTCATCTATGGATAGTTAAAATCATTAACGGTGAATAGATTATAAGAGGCATGCAATGAAAGATTTTAAAGTAGTATTATGTGGACTGGCTATTATTTTATTATGTTCCAGCTCAGCTTTTTCAAAAGAAGTAAAAATAGGTATGGCAATCGACGATCTTCGTTTAGAACGTTGGCAAAAAGATAGAGATATTTTTGTAAAAAAAGCAGATGAGTTAGGCGCGAAAGTATATGTTCAATCCGCAAATGGCAATGAACAAACGCAGATGTCGCAAATTGAAAATATGATTTCAAAAGGCGTCGATGTATTAGTTATCATTCCTTACAATGGACAAGTTCTTAGTAATGTTATTAGTGAGGCAAAAAAAGAAGGAATTAAGGTTATTGCATATGATCGTATGATTAATAATGCAAATATTGACTATTATGTTTCCTTTGATAATGAACGTGTTGGTGAAATGCAGGCTGAGTCATTATTAAGTATCAAACCAAAAGGAAATTATTTTCTGATGGGGGGCGCACCTACGGATAATAATGCAAAAATGTTCCGTAAAGGACAAATGAACGTCCTGAAAAAAGTAATTGATGAAGGCAGTATCAAAATAGTTGGTAATCAGTGGGTTGACTCTTGGCTTCCTGAAAATGCATTGAAAATTATGGAAAATGCGTTAACAGCTAATAACAATAAAATTGATGCAGTTGTTGCCTCTAATGATGCAACAGCCGGAGGTGCAATCCAAGCATTAGAAGCACAAGGATTAGCTGGTAAAGTTGCAATTTCTGGACAAGATGCAGATCTGGCTGCTGTGCGACGAATTGTTGCTGGTACACAATCGATGACAGTCTATAAACCGATTAAGGATTTAGCTTCAAAAGCGGCGGAAATATCGGTTGAATTAGGCTCAGGTAAAGAACCAGCAAAAACAACTGATTTGGATAATGGCCTAAAATCGGTTCCATCGTATTTGTTGAATCCTATCATAGTGACTAAATCAAATATTGATAAAACAATTATTGCAGATAAATTTTTCACAAAAGAACAAGTTGAGCAGAAATAATGTTTTTCATAAAAGGGGAGGAAACTCCCCTTTAGGAGTATTGTATGTCTTTTCCAATATTACAGATGAATAATATTATTAAATGCTTTGGCTCTGTGAAAGCATTGGATGATATTAGTATCACCCTGAATAAAGGTGAAATATTATCACTTTGTGGTGAAAATGGATCTGGGAAATCCACTTTAATGAAAGTGCTTTGTGGAATATATCCATTCGGCGATTACAGTGGCGATATTATTCTTGATGGTTCTGTAGTTAAAGCATCATCAATTAAGGATACTGAAAAATTAGGTATTGCTATTATTCATCAAGAATTAACGCTAGTGAAGGAGCTGAGTATTTTAGAAAATGTTTTTCTAGGTTCAGAATCCAGAGTTAGCAAGTATGGTATTCTTGATTTTTCTCAGATGTATGAAGAAACTAGTAAATTACTTAAAATTGTTAAACTCAATGTAAACCCTAAGACAAAAGTAGGTGATTTAGGTGTTGGTCAGCAGCAATTAGTCGAAATTGCGAAAGCACTATCAAAAAGTGCTCGCATTTTGATATTAGATGAACCAACCGCGCCGCTGACAGAATCTGAAACAAAAATACTATTAGATCTTGTATTGGAGCTGAAAGAACAAGGCGTAAGTTGTATATATATTTCACATAAGCTCGGTGAGGTAAAGTCAATTTCAGATCAGATCTGTGTTATTCGAGATGGTGTTCATATTGGTACGCGATTGGCGAAAGATATGAGTACTGATGATATTATTACCATGATGGTGGGACGGGAAATGAAACAGTTATTTCCACGTGAATTACATGCAATTGGTGATACTATTCTCAGGTTCAGTTCTGTAAATGCTTGGGATAAAAACAACTCGAACATACAAAGAATTAAGAATATTTCATTTGAATTACGTCAAGGAGAAATATTAGGTATTTCTGGTTTGGTTGGATCAGGAAGAACTGAGTTGATGGAGTGTTTGTATGGTAGTTATAAAGGAAAATATGAATACCATACTGAATTAAATGGTGAAGAGATTGCCATTAACAATAGTAAAGAAGCATTGGAATATGGCATTGCCATGGTTCCAGAAGATCGGAAAAAAAATGGCATAATCCCTATTATGTCTGTCGGAAAAAATATATCACTTTCATGTCTTGTTGATCTTGTTCGTCATGGGATTATCGATCTTGAGCAAGAGCAGAAAATTATTCAAGAGTCGATACTCAGACTCAAAGTTAAGACATCTAGCTCTGATTTAGCAATAAAAAGTTTATCCGGTGGCAATCAGCAAAAAGCGATCATTGCGCGATTTTTACTTAGTAAACCCAAAGTGCTTATTCTTGATGAACCTACTCGAGGAATCGATGTGGGTGCTAAATATGAAATATATAAAATCATGTTTGAACTCGTAAATGCGGGGATCAGTATCATCATGATTTCATCCGAATTGCCAGAGGTTTTGGGTATTAGTGATCGAGTTCTTGTGATGCATGAAGGTCAAATTAAGGGTGACTTTATCAATGAAGGTTTAACGCAAGAAATCATTATGGATTGTGCACTGAGAGACGCTGAGGTGGCCGCATGAACATCAAAATTTTAAAAAAATACAACATTCAAATGTTAGTCATGGCTTTTGCTATTATTCTAATCATGACCTATTTTTCATTTATGACAGAGGGTAGCTATATAAGTGCAAGAAATATATCAAATTTATTTCGTCAAACAGCCATAACAGGAATTTTATCAATTGGCATGGTATTTATTATCATCAGTGGAGAAATTGACCTTTCTGTTGGATCTATGATGGGGTTACTTGGTGGTTTAGCTGCCATTTTTGATGTTTGGCTTGGTTGGCCTTTGGCCGTTACTGCTGTAATGACGATTGGGTTAGGTTTGCTATTAGGGCTATTTAATGGTTGGTGGATAGCATATCGAAAAGTTCCTTCATTTATAGTTACTCTTGCTGGGCTATTAGCTTTTCGAGGCATTCTAATTGGTCTTACTAATGGTACAACTGTTGCGCCAACTTCAAATGCTTTAAATACCATTGGACAAAGTTATTTACCTAATTCAGTAAGTTTTGGCCTTTTGTTTTTTGCTTTAGCTATTTATTTTTTCTGGCAGCAGAAAAGAAGAGTATCTCAGAAAAATCATGGTGTTGAATATAAAAACACACAATCAGTTTTTTTTAGTTCAGCCTTGTTAACAATTGTTTTGGTAGGCGTTCTATTTTTATTTGATAGCTATCGCGGTATTCCATCACCAGTTCTCATCTTGATAGCATTGATGATTGCGGGGGTATTTATAGCTAAGAATACTATTTTTGGTCGTCATGTATATGCAATTGGTGGCAACATCGATGCTAGCCGATTATCTGGTATTAATGTCGAACAACGGAAGCTTGCAGTTTATGGGATGAATGGACTTATGGTTGGTGTTGCTGCATTGATTCTAACCTCTCGGCTTGGTGCTGGTTCACCATCAGCAGGGAACATTGCAGAATTGGATGCAATTGCCGCATGTGTTATTGGCGGTGCCAGTATGTCAGGAGGCGTAGGCACTGTTTTTGGTGCTGTAATTGGCGCTTTCATCATGGCTGCGCTAGATAATGGAATGAGTATGATGGATGTTCCAACTTTTTGGCAATACATTGTAAAAGGCACAATTTTATTACTTGCTGTATGGATGGATAGCGCCACAAAACAAACCCGCTAAACTACATCATCAAGGAGTTTCTATTTGCAAGCTCCTTGATGTTTAACGAACTAAACGACAGCCATGATTACTCAGTTCTTGAGAATTATTTAAAACCATTCTTTGCATGTTTTAAATTAACAAATTTACAAAGAATAACGCTTAAACCAATCAACAACAAAATCACAGAAAGCGCTGACCTTTTTCGGAGTCTGACCGGAAGAAGGGTACAGCAGTACATATGACCCCCTAGCATCTGATGGTGGAGTAACAGCCACAGTCTCTAACAATCCCTCCCGCACATATGGTTCAGCGATAAATGTAAGCAAAGGTCCAATACCTGCTCCATCACGTAAAAGGTCTCGAGCTAAAAAATAATCATCAATAAGATATTTTGTTGATAATTTCTGTAACTTCCAAAGAGCGATTATAGATGAATGAAAAACCCAGTCATGGGCTTCATCGCCTAAGAATTGCGGTTTACCTCGTCTCGCTAAGTATGAAGGAGATGCATAAAAAGCACCTTGGGGTGTTCCTATTTTTCGAATTTTAAGGGTTGAATCTTTAAGCGGAATAGCCATTGGGTGTATTGCAACATCAATACCCTCACCAACAAGATCTTGTGAAACTGGAGCAATTCGGATGTCGAATACTATTTCAGGGTAGCGTCGAGAAAATTGTGACAATAGTTGTGGTAGTACTATTGAGCCAAATTCTCGTGGTGCAGTTAATCTTAACAACCCAGAGGGGATTTCTGCTCGCTCAGGAATTGTTGTCATTACCTCACCGAGTGCTTTTATATAAGTAGCGGTTCGATCGTATAATGCAATTCCAGCTGTTGAAAGAGCCATACTGTGTGTTGTTCGGTGAATTAATTCTGCTCCTATGACCTCTTCAAGTTTAGCGATCGATTTGCTAACAGTACCTTTGCTTACTTTCAGCTTTTCAGCTGCTCTAGAAAAGCTGTTTTCATCAACTACTGCTATGAAAACTGCTATTAAATTGTAATCGGGTGGTGTTTCCATATGTAAAAACCAAGTTTCAATTTTAGTCGGTTATTCCCTAAGGAATCTATGTTAACGTGTTCATAAGAAAATAAATAGATGCAATGTTGTTGTTTTGAATCTTAGTTTAAAAAGGCACTTTGTATACGTATTGAATTTAGTTTGTTTTTTCTGAATTTATTAGTATTAAATTTAATCATATATGTTGTTAGTGATGTCATTGTCGACTTCACAAAATTTATTTTTATTTATTTTAAAAATAAATCTAGTCAATAATCATTGTATTATAAGGTATCTATTATGAGCTTTAAAAAAACTGATTTCAAGAAACAACTATGGCCTGCATTTTTAGGTGAAGTAAGTACATTTGAAGCAGATGTTCTGTCTGTTCTATATGAAACAACAACGGAAGCATTAGAAGAAGTATTACCTCCAGGTTTAAAATTAAGAGGTAGACCCATTGTTGAACTTGCTCTTAATGACTTCAAGCATACAAACTTTGATGTGCCATATAAAGAAGCTGTAGTTGCCATTGCTGTAGTTGATGAAAGATTCGGTATTGAGGGGCGTCTTGTTATTGCGATGACCTTAAATACAGACCAAGGATCTTTTTTAGGACGAGAAGCAAATGGTTATCCTAAAAAGGTCGGTCATGTTGGATCTGCATATGATGGTAATATTTTTACATCTTATTGTGCTCGTCATGGTGTTTGTTATGCGTCATATAGCTGCGATACTACAGAGAAACCTAACGATCCTGAATATGAACAGTGTTTGAAAGAATTCAATGCGCTTGTTCCATTTAAACCAGGACATTTAGCTGCATTTAACTATATTTGGCCTATTGGATTAAGAACAAGAATTAAACCATTATTACAACCTATGTGGATGAAGATGGATCCTGTAGAAAGTATTAAATTTGGTCGTGCAGATGTGCATCTTAATTGGTCTAAACATGATCCTTGGGCTGCATTACCTGTTGTCAAGATCCTTGGGGGTAGTGTTGCTACTGGTCATATCTCATTGATGAGCGCTCCCGATGAATATTATACAGAAGTAGAATCAGATCAATATCTCCCTTATTCCTTCTATGGATGGGATGAGCAACATAGCTAATCAATTATAGTGTTATATTTAAATTAAATATTTCTTATAAAACCATTCAGAGATAAGTTGGAGAATCAATGAAAGCTGCAATTGTTGGTGAAAATAACAGTGTAACTATCGTTAATAAAAAGCTTCGTCCCCTAGCATATGGAGAAGCTCTTTTACAAATGGATTGTTGTGGTGTTTGTCATACTGATCTGCATGTTAAAAATGGTGATTTCGGTGATAAAACTGGAATTATCTTAGGTCATGAAGGAATTGGTATTGTTAAAGAAATTGGGCCAGCTGTAACAGCGTTGAAGGTTGGTGATAGAGCTAGTGTTGCATGGTTATATAAAGGTTGTGGGCATTGTGAATATTGCCTTTCTGGCAATGAGACGCTTTGTCCTGAAGTAATTAACTCAGGATTCACCACTGATGGTGGCATGGCTGAAGAATGCATTGTGAATGCTGAATACTCTGTGAAAATTCCTGATGGACTAGATTCAGCTATTGCAAGTAGCATTTGCTGTGCTGGTGTCACGACTTATAAAGGCGTGAAAATATCCGGTATTAAACCAGGTCAATGGATTGCAATTTATGGTCTTGGTGGATTAGGGAATCTTGCTTTGCAATATGCAAAGAATGTATTTAATGCGAAAGTAATTGCTGTAGATGTTAACAATGCTCAACTCGAATTTGCCAAAGAGTGTGGTGCAGATTTAGTTATAAACTCTCGTGATCAAGATGCAGCAAAAGTTATACAAGAAAAAGTAGGTGGTGCTTATGCGGCTGTAGTCACGGCTGTTGCTAAACAAGCATTTAGTGCTGCGATATGTTCAGTGAGGCCAGCTGGTCGAGTCGTTGCAATTGGTTTACCAACTGATTCGATTGATCTGAGTATTCCCTATTTAGTAACTAACGCTATTCAGATTGTAGGATCTGTTGTTGGTACTCGTCAGGATTTAGCGGAAGCTTTACAGTTTGCAGCTGAAGGTAAAGTTGTTCCAAAAGTAACTGAGCGAAAACTTGAAGAGATCAATGATATCTTCACCGAAATGGAACACGGTAAAATAACTGGTCGCATGGTAATAAAATTTAACAAGACAGAACATAATGGTGACAAATGTTGTGGATGTTAATTTTAAATTAACATTTAATATTTGATTTATCAAAAAGCCAGTCTAATAATAGATTGGCTTTTTTGTTTTTATTTGATTATATATGAAATGTTGTGTTTCATAATATTTGACCTGCATCACTAAAGTAAAATATCGAAAATTAGAAGTTGGTTTTCATAATTTCCTTGAAGTTATAATTCATCATACTAGTGTTCCTTTAATGAATATATATATTTGGAACACTTCATGATCAATATTCCTCAGGTTAAAATTGGTATTGTCGCAGTTAGTCGTGATTGCTTTCCTATTAGCCTTTCAGAGCAGCGCCGTAAAGCTGTTGTTAATGCTTGTAACAAAAATGATATTAATATTATTGAATTAAATACTGTCATTGAAAATGAAAATGACATGCTAAAAGCATTAGCAGAGGCTAAGAATGCAGAGGTGAACTCTTTAGTTATTTACCTTGGCAATTTTGGTCCCGAAGGTCCATTAACTCAAATGGCTCAACGTTTTGATGGTCCTGTTATGTTTGTTTCTGCGGCGGAAGAGTCCACTGCATGTCTTGCTAATGCTCGTGGCGATGCTTACTGCGGCATGTTGAACGCCTCTTATAGTGCAGGCTTGCGTAATATTCGACCTCATATTCCTGAGTACCCAGTGGGAACACCGACAGAAGTTGCTGCAATGATCAGTGAATTTCTGCCTGTTGCTCGCACTATCTTAGGTCTTAAAGGGCTGAAAATTTATAGCTTTGGCCCGCGTCCACAAGATTTTGTTGCTTGTAATGCACCGATCAAGGCGTTGTTTGATCTTGGTGTTGAAATTATGGAAAACAGCGAACTTGACCTGTTGGACCTATATCAAAAAGCCGAGGGGCACAAAGATATTCCTGCAATCGTTGCAGATATGAAAGCTGAACTGGGCGACAATAATCCATATCCAGATCTTCTGCCTAAGTTAGCGCAATATGAAGCCGCGCTGCTTGATTTCCACCAAGCTAACTTGGGTGCTTCAACTTTCGCTGTTTTTGCTAATAAATGCTGGCCTTCTTTCGAGAAATTCTTCGGTTTTGTCCCTTGTTATGTCAATGCTCGTCTTGCTGAACGTGGTATTCCTGTTGCTTGTGAAGTTGACCTCTATGGCGCGCTTTCTGAATACATGATCACTTGTGCAACCAATCTACCTGCTACCTTACTTGATATTAACAATTCAGTTCCTGTGGATATGGTTGAGGCGAATGCAGAGGTCATGGGCGATTATCGCGCTAAAGATCTATTCATGGGTTTCCATTGTGGTAACACTGCATCTAGTTGTATGAAAAACCCACAGCTCCGTTTCCAAAAAATCATGCAGAGTTTATTGGAACCAGGTCAAGAACCAGATATCACTCGAGGTACGCTTGAAGGGCAAATCAAGCCGGGAAAGGTAACATTATTCCGCCTTCAATCAACCGCTGATACTAAATTGCGTGCCTATGTTGCTCAAGGTGACATTCTGGATATTGACCCTCAATCATTTGGTTCTATTGCTGTTTTTGCAATCCCTGAAATGCAACGGTTTTACCGCCACGTATTGATTCAAAAACGCTACCCGCATCATGCAGGCATAGCTTTTGCTCATATTGGTAAAACAATGTATCAAGTGTTGCATCTATTGGGGGTTACGGACATTGATTACAATCAACCAGCATCAGATCGTTACCCAAATGAAATCCCTTGTACTTTCTAAGTTTAATTAATAAACAAAAGTGCATGCAGTAATCTGCATGCACTTTTTATATGCGGAATAAATTATGAATCAAAAAGTAGATCAAGCGTGGAATGATTTCCATCTCTATTCTTTAAAAAACAAGCAAGGTACCCAAGTCGATATTTCAGAGTTTGGGGCTACTATAGTTAATTTTTTCGTTGTCGACAAAAATAGTAAAACTCAAAATATTGTTCTTGGCTTTAATAGGCCACAAGATTATTTCGATACAAAAGCTTATATTGGTAGTGTTGTTGGGCCATGGGCAAATCGAATTGCTAATGGTCAGTTTAAGTTAAATGGGAATGTTATTAAGCTGGATAGAAATGAAGGGACTAATCATTTGCATGGGGGTTCTGTTCATTTAGATAAGCAATACTGGAACGTTGAATTTTCCAATGAACAAGAAATATGTTTTTCATTAAAGACTTATGCAGGTGATGCAGGCTACCCAGCAAATATAAAATTTATTGTTACATATGCATTAAATGATAACAATGAATTATCTGTTAACTATCAAGCAATAACTGATAGAGAAACACCAATCAACATAACACAACATACATATTTCAACCTATCTGGCTGTCATGAAAAAATTGTTGATCACAGTGTTTCTATTGATGCTGATTTTTATCTAAAAATTGATGATAAATCAATTCCGATTAGTAAGGATTCAGTAAGTCAGACCGCAATGGATTTGAGAGTGGCGAAAGTGATTAAAGAAGGTTTATCTTCTGATGACCAACAAATAAAATTAGTCAACGGTTATGATCATTGTTGGTGTTTAAACAAAAATGGTTTTGCGCTGGCTGCTCAAGTTAATTGCCAATCTACAGGGCTTCAATTGCAAGTCTATACAGATCAAAATGCGATTCAATTTTATACTGGTAATGCACTGCCAGGTGAAATTGGACGAGAAGGGTATGCTTATGATGCCTATTATGGATTATGTCTTGAAACGCAACATTATCCTAATCAAGTAAATATGCCTCATATCGCTCAAGATTGTATTTACTCTCCAAATCGCCCTTACTCGCATAAAACAACTTTTAAAATATCGACAAACTAAAGTATTTAATTGATTATTTCATATAAAAGGTGGGTTCAATGACAACCTTTTTTTGATTAATATAATTTCTTATATCTTAAAGTTAAAAATATGTGTTTGATTCTGCTTTTAAAAGTCAAGCTTATTTAATCATTAACGCTATATTTTGTTTTTTTTAGAAATGAGAGGTGGAATACAGTAGTGACATATCTTAATGATGGAGTGAGATTTCATAATTGAACGCATTATTGAAAGAGAAAAAGATAACAGCTGTACTAATCCAACATTAATTAATTGGAGAAACCATGAATACGAATCAACTATCAGTAAAAGAGAAAATAAGCTATGGCCTAGGTGATACAGGTTGTAACTTTGTTTGGCAAACTGTAATGCTATTTATGTCCTATTTTTATACGGACATATACGGTCTATCTCCCGCACATATGGGAACAATGTTTCTAGTCGTGCGAGTTGTTGACGCAGTAGCGGATGTATTCATGGGTGCTTTTGCGGATAGAACTCGCACTAGGTTTGGGCAATTCAGACCATACATATTGATTTTTGCAATTCCATTTGGTGCAGTATGTATGTTTACATTTTACACACCAGATCTTTCTTATACTGGTAAATTAATATACGCCTATGGATCATATACATTGCTGTCTTTGATTTACACGGCAATTAACGTTCCATACTGCGCGTTAATCAATAACTTATCAAATGACTCACGTGAACGAGTTTCAATACAGTCTTATCGCTTTGCATTGAGTGGTCTGGCTGGTTTGATTGTCTCTGCTACTGCACTGCCGCTAGTAAATTATTTGGGACAGGGCAATATGCAGTCTGGATACTTCAAAACAATGTTGATCATGAGCTGTGTCAGTATTGTGCTTTTCTTTATTTGTTTTTCAAATACAAGAGAGCGCTATATTCCTGATTTACCAAAAAAAGGAACCACTAGCGTTTTAGGAGATTTTAAATATTTGCTCGCAAATAATGATTGGCGCATTATGGTTTCAGTGAATGTCATCAATTTATTGTCTTGTGTTTTTAAAGTTGGAGCTACTCTTTATTATGCAAATAATGTTCTTGGCAAGCCAGCATTAGCAACAGTACTGCTTACCTGTATTGCACTTTCTGGTATTCTTGGCGCTTTGATGGCAGCTAAAATATTTAAGAATATTGATAGAGTTAAAGGTTTCAATATAGCGATGGGTATTCAGGCTGTAGCGCTATTTGTTATGTTCTTTATTCCTTCTAATCTACTCTATATTATTATAGGACTTGTAGCTGTAGTGTCATTCACTCAGAACCTATGCGCCCCATTACAGTGGAGTATGTTAAGCGATGTGACTGATTTAGAAGAGAAACGTAGTGGTCGTCGTCTTTCTGGCATGGTGTTTTCAACAAATCTTTTTGCTATTAAATTAGGTATTGCACTTGGTGGGGCAACACTTGGTTGGTTCCTTGCCTTTAACGGATATGTTGGTGGATCTGAATTACAACCGGCAAGTGCTGTTAAAGCGATTAATATGATTTATACAGTAATACCTAGTGCTTTGATGGTGCTTGTTGTTGGATTGATGCAGTTTTATTCATTGAATGATGAAAAAGTTGCAAAACTTAAAAATGATGATCAATTGGCTTTTCATTCTGATGTTCCTGAGGCGGAATTATTGAAGAGTAATTAGATACATATTTTTAGATTAGAAATCGATGAGCAGCATGGTGATTTAATATGGTCAGTTTAGTAAATGATTAAAATCAATCACCATGTTCTGCTTGTCGATGTCAAACCCTAGGGAATGTGCGAATAAGTCCTTAATGTGAGATCATATAACCACTCAGTTGACCAACGGATCGGTTAAAAAATGGAGCATCAACTTGCCTTAGCTGATAGCATGTTTTCCAGTAAATGCCGTCAAACGCACGAAGAAATATTTCTTTCCAGAATGGATGTTTTATTGCCTTGGTCGATGCTTTTAGCGCTTATCGAACCCATTTATCCAAAAGCTGGGAATGGTCGCCAACCTTATCCATTACAAACCATGTTTGGAGATATCTTCTTTCCATGGTTTACGCAATTGTTAAACGGTTAAACGGCGGGTAACACGGGTACCAGTACTGATGATCGTTCTGCAATTTCCTGAGCACGCGCATAGGTATAACATTTACGACCCATCAGCTCACGCAATGCGATTTGAATACCATTGCTGGGAACCTATTGGTTCTGAAGTGCATTTCAGAGGTCCATGCATTTTCAGTATATAAAGTAATAGCACTGAACAAGGCGCTTTTTCCTTTACGTGTTGGTGAATACTTTCATTCCGCCTAATAACCACGATTTAGCATCATCACGTCGTTGCTCTTTCATCCTGAACCACGCTAAATAATTTTTTAGATAATCAGTCCCAACACCATGAAATCGAGCCATCCAACCTCGTAAGCGGCTTATGTAGTTGTTCAATGTCTGGATGTGGTAAACCTCATCTTCAACTCGTTTTTTATCGCTGATTATCAATCGCTTATGAATAACACCGGCATTCTCTGCGACCTGAATATAACTTTGATACCCATCAGTACACAGGACTGAACCTCGACTAATCAAGGGTTCAATTGCAGGTGCTATTTGCTGATAACTCTTATTCAATAAGACGGTTTCAGTCTCATTCTCATAACGGTCTAGCGCGTCAATACGGGAACCAGAGGGTCGGAACCATATCCATTACCACCGTGTTTTCTCGGCTCTCGTTCCAAATGCCGAAACCCTTTGAATGATTCTGCGATGAATATTTCGTCTGCCTCAACGATCCCACATAACTTTTTCGCGCCCGTTGTGAGGGCATAGCGAAGAAAGCGATGCCGCCAGCGAAAGGATGTTTTCAGGTTGATATGGCATTTATCTGCGCTTGCCTGCAAGGTCATGCCTTCATTTAAGCATTCTGCATATGCCACCCATTTTTCTTTTCGGCGCAAACCAGACAGGGACGAATCAGTTAACTGATTGAAAGTTCGCTGACATTCTTTACAACGATAGCGAAGTGAGCCGTGAGATTGCCCCAGTGGATCACATGTGCACTCTGACAATGGGGACAGAAAATCGGTTCATCACGTTGATGTTCACTCAAGGTTTGCCGCAAGAGATCAGCGTGTAAATGATGCTGGATATGCTGTTGCGCTCGTTCAAGTTGTGTTGAAGAAAGATGAGTTAAAGCCCTTAACAGTGCCAAAAAGCCGCTGGAGTCCATCATGCGAATTTCTGTTCTGAGTAACTGCTTTAATTATAATTCATTCACCAACATAGATGGTCGTCCCCGGATTGCCAAGCCCTCAATCAATGACGGTGGATCAGGTGGAGATTGCAGCCATAGATCCGGATTTATATCGAGGCTACTGCCTCTATCCCTGATGGAATTCGCTGACTGGCTCCTCAATCACGTAAGCGCACTTAAAAACGTGCAGTGTCGGTACCGGGTTTTGCCAGTCACGGTCTGACCTGTCTCGCCATCATGTCATGATTGCCTGTGCAATCAGTGGTTCTTCTTGATAATTGCTGCTATCGCGTTGTTACGCAGTCGGATCACCGCCACTGGTAAGCCGTGGAGAACTCGTGTTCATGTTGTCGCCCCATAATTAGCTTCAAATACTCGGTCATGGGCAAGCAGTGCCCACACGATGCGGGCATTTTTGTTAGCGAGTGCTACTGCGGCTACATTCTGATTGCGACGCTCCATTATCCCTGCTAACCAACTTCCAGCATGTTCGGCCTTGCGTTCAGCAACCCGAAGCACTGCTCGAGCCCCGTGGATCAGCAGAGTTCGCAGATAGCTGTCGCCGCGTTTGCTTATACCCAGCAGGTTTTGCTTCCCGCCGCTGGAATGTTGCCGTGGCACTAACCCTAGCCAAGCAGCCAGTTGCCGACTATTCTCGAAATTCGTCGCGTTGCCGACAGAAGCGACCAAGGCACTGGCAGTGATTGGGCCGATGCCGGGGATCTGCGCCAGCTTTTTACTGGCTGCATTCTCTCTGTGCCAACGCTGAATTTGGACTTCCAGTTCCTTGGTGTGCCGGTCGAGTTCCTTGAGATGCTCACCCAGACGATTGAGCAATTGGCGAAACGTCCCCGGCAGGTCGTTCTCGCTTTCTTCCAAGATCTTAGGTAAGCATAGGCTGATGTGCACAATGCCTTTAGGGATAATGATCCCTTGTTCAGCCAACAGGCCCCGGATCTGGTTGGCTTGCGCAGTTCTTGCCTTGACGAACCCTTGCCGGGCACGGTGCAGGGCCAAGACGGCTAACTGCTCGCGACTCTTTATCGGTACAAAGCGCATGGTAGGCCTAGTCACCGCTTCGCAGAGCGCCTCGGCATCAGCTGCGTCGTTCTTATTAGTCTTCACATAAGGTTTAACGAATTGTGGCGCCATCAATTTCACGATATGACCCACCCTTTGCAACTGATTAGCCCAGTAGTGGGCGCTACCGCAAGCCTCCATTCCAATCAAGCAGGGGGGAAGATTAGTGAAGAACAGCATCATCTGCTCCCGCTTCAGTTGCTTCTTCAACATCGTCTTGCCACGCTCATTCACACCGTGCACTTGGAATACATTTTTTGCCAGATCAATACCAACAGTTGTGATCTTCATAGCGGTCGCCTCTCTCATCCATCTGTGGGAACACTTATTCGCCACTTTGACACGTTAGATGCCGTTTTGGGGAGGGGCGACCATCCCATTACGTAAAGGGAAAAGTGCCCGATACTGCTTGTTAGGGCCAGTTGATCTTTCGATGCGAATTTATTGAGCTGTTGATTTCAGTGACACATTCAGCAACCGAAATAGGGAGTTGATTAAGCCTTCTAATGCTCGCAGTGGCAGTTTGAACACATTTTTCAGTATCAGTGCTGTGGGGCTCGCGTTATCACTAAATTGAAAGCCCGAGCCACGACGCCCATGATGAGACTGGCAGTACCTTTGACGAATGGCCTCATCATCTATCCAGACAGTGAGAGAACCGCATTGACTAAAGCCTGATTATACTGCTGCCAGTTGTTGATTTTATGTTTCGCTTCACCCATCTGGTTACACTCAGTCATCGGTATTAAGAGATCAGATCATGAAAAACGGAAAAAGTTCCCGGATTTAGGCAACAACGCCTGATTCAAGTTGAAACTCGGGACTGAAACATTTTGTAATAGTGTCACCCAGGTTGCTATGAGGTGAGGATATTACTTCTTATCAGGTGGCCAAATTCAGTGCGTCACTTCAGTTAGATCACAGACGATCCACCTGTTCAACTTTCATTAACAATGTGCGATCCCGCCCTGGGCCATAGATGCACCTTCACTTTTCTATGATTTAATTGTTTGCATCTCGGGGCTGCTGATAATTTTTTCAATTTTAAATGTCGTATTAGCCAGCCATTCATTACTAATCGCACGATAAGCGTCCATATCATCACAACGAAGTCGCAGCATGTAATCAAATGGGCCACTGACGAGCCAGCAAGATAAGACATCCGTGCGTTGCTTTATCTCGGCTTCAAAAGAGACTTGCGCTGCTCGGCCACTTTGGCTGGCTAATACAACGTGTAACTGTAAAACAATCCCTGTAGCGAGTTCGGTCTCTTTTTCAATCAATGCGGTATAACCGCGAATAATACCCGCACGTTCCAATTTTCTAACGCGTTCCTGACAGGGGCGAGGCGTTAGATGGATCAGCTCAGCTAACTTTTGGTAACTGATCCGACCATCCGTTTTCAATATTTCAATGATCTTGTGGTCTATCCGATCCAGCTTGAAGTGCGCGGTTGTCACGGTCGGTGCCTTAAACGAATTCACGTATGGCAATAAAATACAGCGGAATCCGCTGTTTGTAGATGTTTTTTGACGGAAATCATTCCTCTGCCTGGCTGATTACAGCCGGAATCGCAATCTCAATATCTGCAAAATAGTCCGTACCATTTGGTTATTCGAGAGTAAATCATGCAGACAACGCAACACTTATTGATGATTCGACCTAGTCGGTTTGAATGTAACAAGCAGACAACCTCAAGTAACGCATTTCAAAAGCAAAGTAGCGACCCTATCGCAGCGCAAGCTGCTGCGTTACAAGAGTTTGATGCCTATGTCGAGCAATTACGTGCGGCGGGTGTTGCCGTGATGGTTGAACAAGATAGGGCTGAACTACACACACCCGATTCGATTTTTCCAAACAACTGGGTCAGTTTTCATCATGACGGGTCGGTTGTGTTATATCCGATGGAAGCGCTGAATCGCCGGTTGGAACGCAATGAGTGCATCTTAAAACGCATAAAAGAACATTTTGATATTAAGCAAATCCACGATCTTTCCTCATTTGAACTGAAGGAACAATTTTTGGAAGGCACTGGCTCTTTAGTCTTAGATAGAGAACACCGCATTGCTTATGTTTGCCGCTCTTCGCGTAGCAACCCCGCAGTGATGAGCGCGTTTTCGGCGCTACTTGATTACACTGCCTTTTGGTTTAATGCGCAGGATGCAAATGGGCGCGATATTTACCATACCAACGTTATGATGAGTGTTGGGAAGGAGCTGGCTGTTGTGTGTCTGGAATCCATTCGCGATCAAGGTGAGCGAATGGCATTAGTTGAGCTGTTACGAAAAACTGGAAAAAAGATTTTAGATATTTCGCTGTCTCAAACTTTAGCATTCGCGGGGAATGTGCTGGAGGTCTCTAATCTGGCTGGCGAACCAGTGCTTGCGATGTCGGAACGTGCTTGGAATTCATTAGACACCCAACAGAAGGTACTATTAACCCGACATGTGAGACCTGTCATTGCACAATTAGACACCATAGAAACATTTGGCGGCGGCGGTGCGCGTTGCATGATTGCAGAGATACATTTACCGCTGCGTCAGGAGGGCATTTAATCATGATGATCATTCGCCCAGTTCAATTCGACGATATTGAAGCACTGATTTCACTTGCTAATAAAGCCGGCCCCGGCGTCACTTCATTTCAACCCAATAAGCGAGTGCTGACAGAACGCATTACTCGTTGTGTCAGCACTCTCAATGGAACAGCAAAATTAGCCGATCAGTGCTATTTGTTTGTGTTGGAAGAGAGTGAGACTGGCTCGGTAGTAGGTATTTCTGGTATCGAAGTGGCTGTTGGCCTTAACGACCCTTGGTATAATTTTCGTATTGATTCAATAACTCACGCCTCACACGGACTGGGTATCTCTCAGCAAGTAGAGGCTCTTTTTTTATCGAACGACCACACCGGACATAGTGAAGTTTGCACCTTGTTTCTTGATCCTGAGTGGAGACACAGCCGCAATGGTCAATTGCTCTCGAAGTCACGTTTTCTTTTTTTAGCGGCTTTTAAAGCACGTTTTGCACGGAAGATTGTGGCAGAAATGCGCGGTATCTCTGATGAGGAAGGTGTTTCACCATTTTGGGATGGAATAGGTAATCACTTCTTCAAAATGGATTTTAGTAAGGCCGATTATTTAACCGGTATTGGAGAAAAAACTTTTATTGCTGAGTTAATGCCGCGCTTTCCAGTTTATATCGCCACTTTGCCTCCGAGTGCTCAGCAAGTCATAGGTAAAGTGCATGCTCAAACTACGCCAGCACGAGCTATGTTGGAATCGGAAGGTTTCCGATACGAAGGTTATATCGATATATTCGATGGTGGTGCAACCTTGGAAGCTTATGTGAGTGAGTTGCGGATTGTCAGGGAAAGCAATTGGTATCAGATGGATGTTATTTCCGATCTTGAATCTGGCGATATTCCATTTCTTGTCTCTAATGGTAAGGACAAGCAATTTCGATCTATTCTGGTGTATGCGGATGAGCCATTGAACGGAATATTTATGCTCACTCCAAATCAGATTAGAGCGTTAAACTTAAAACCGGAAGAGCGTATATTTGCTGTGAAGTTATATAAGTTAGCCTAAGTATTAAATTTAATATTTGGATTTAAATACAGACATAATATGCATTGTTTTATTTATATCTATTTTTTAATAAATGCATGATTATATAAAACCATGTCGCAAAAATGATTGTTATGGAAGGTGCGAATAAGTCAGGCATTCAAGCCTCAATAATTCAAATCCTTATAATCTGATTTTATTGTCGCAATAATTTTCAAAAACTCTCATTTATGGAATGATTTTTCCCTTTGTTTGCCGGTAATTCCGGCTTATTACTGGATTTCAGAGACAATTCGGGTATATCGCAACATTTGATCGACTCGAACGATGTTGACCAATGTAAATAACATCGCCAATTGGTGTTAGGTGGTGGGTTAGCGGGTTGTGAAGTGGCGATTCATTTCGCCCGAGAGAATAAGCGAGTCCGTTTGGTTGAGATGAACAGTGAGTTGTCACCAGATGCCAATGTACGTCATCGGCCGTTGTTGCTTGCTGAAATAGAAAAAGCCGGCATTGAGGTATTCAAAAACCATAAAGCTCTCGAAGTTAATGATGATGGTGTTTGGTGTCAGGACAAAAATGGTAATAACGTGTTGATCGCTGGTAGCAGCGTTGTTTGTGCTTTGGGTCAACGCTCAAGAAGAGACATCGTTGATGAGTTATGGGATTCCGCGCCGCTAGTGTCGCAGATCGGTGATTGTGTGAAAGTATCAACCATTACGACAGCTGTTTATCAGGGCCACCATGCTGCAATGGATGTGTGATTAGCCAATATGAAAATGCCAGTTGCTAAACACTGGCATTTTTTCAATCAAATCAGAAAATAAGCATTTTCGTTCCAGTTATAAAAACTCTGTTAACCCCTGAAACCACATCACCTCAACAAAATCGCCTTTGATAACCAATAGCTCTTTGTGAAGAGCAGTAAGAAATGCGTCTTTCCCTTCTTTTGACGACAACACGGCATAATGATCTGACCCAGCATTAACGGACACCTCATTAAGCGAGTAAAATTACTCACAGAGGTGAACTATGACTAAACAGACTACAGCGCCGAAAAATGCGCGGACTCAATATTCCCAAAGCTATAAAGACGATGCCCTCGCATTAGCGGAACGCATTGGCTTTTCCAAAGCAGCAACACAACTCGGTATTCTGGAGTCTCAACTCTATTACTGGCGAAACAAACATCGTCTGCAACAAAGCTCGACTGAGCGTGAACAATCACTGGCGGATGAAAATGCCAAGCTAAAGCGATTGCTGGCCGAACAAGCTGAGGAGCTGGCCATTGTAAAAAAGGCCGCAGCGTACTTTGCCAAACACCTGAAATAAAGTACGCCTTCATGCTTAAACACAGAAAACAGTTTGCTATTGCGACGATGTGTCGTGTGCTTGGTGTCTCTCGCAGTGGATTTTATACTTGGCTCACCAGGCATCATAAACCCAGCCGGTTACGGCATCGTCAGCAGCGAATTGACATGCATGTAGCTAACGCATTTAAAGCAGATAGAAACCGCAGTGGTGCTATCAGGATCACGATGGCACTGGCGAAAAAAGGCATTCTCTATAACCGGAAAACGGTCGCGTTAAGCCTGCAACGACAAGGGTTACGGGCGAAAGCCGCCCGTAAATTTAAAGCCACGACACAAAGCAAACATAACCTGCCTGTGGCAGATAATTTGCTCAAACAAGACTTTACCGCCAGTCAGCCCAATCAGAAATGGGCGGGTGATATTACCTATTTATGGACGAATGAAGGCTGGTATTATCTGGCGGTGGTCATCGACCTTTATTCACGAAAAGTGATTGGTTGGGCGATGTCAGAACGCATGACGGCCCGTTTAGTTTGCGACGCCTTAACCATGGCCTTGTTTCGGCGGAAACAACCGAAAGGTGTCATCGTGCATACCGACCGAGGTAGTCAATATTGTTCTCATGACTATCAGACATTGCTACGCGATCACGGATTTATTTGCAGCATGAGCGCGAAAGGGTGTTGTTACGACAATGCCTGTTCGGAAAGCTTTTTTCATAGTCTGAAGGTTGAAGCGATCCACGGAGAACGATTTGAAACGCGGCAGCAAATTCGAGAAACGGTATTCGAATACATCGAAGTTGATTACAATCGTCAGCGCTTACACAGCTATTTGGGTTACAAAAGCCCTGATGAATTTGAACAACAGAAAATCGCTTAACCCAGTGTCCGTTGTTGCTGGGTCAGATCAAACTCTTACTTAAGGGGCGGCACGCAGTGCCGTCCAACTTTAAGTATTTGTTATGCGAAATCAGAACTTATGATTCAGCCTATGCTATAGAATTTATCAAAAAATATGATACTAATATGACTAATATTAAAATTAGCTATTAATGGCTGAAATATTATAAAATCAACCTCAATCTTTCTTCCAGTAATTCTTTTCTTTTTTTATAAAGATCACTAGCAATATAACTATTTATATATGTCTGTTTTGATACAAATGCATTTTTATATTCAGAGAATGGATCTTTAGTCAATGCATAGTTGTTAGTTAACATTTTGCTATTATCTTGACGGAGATAAATGTCTAATTGTTGTTTAGATAACTTATTTTTTAATGATTCGTAAAAAAAATAGGCTACCGAAAAATACGGCATAAATCCGATTTTTTCTGCTCTATACGATACAGAAGGATCTAGTGGAACGGTTAATTCTTGCTTAGAAAGAAGCTTTTCAAGTAATGAGACTTTTCCTGATATGTATAAACTTATTTTCCTAGGTTTAGTAATGAAATCTATATACTGTTGCAATACATCATTAATAACTTCTGAACCTTGTGGGGATGCAATAAACCATGCCTCAATTGGCCTTGTTGGGTTGTTCTTTTGTTTGAAGTTGAATAGATGACAATGAGATGCTGCTAATGGTAGCCACAAATTTAGAGGCTTTAAACAAAAGGTTGTAGCATCTACCCAAACTCCACCATATCGGCTCAATAAATAGAACCTCAAGATATCGGCTTTAGTTGGTAATAGACATCTTACCGATGAAAGTTGAAAAACCATACTAAAGTCGAATCCTAAAAATTCATATAGATTTTCATCACTCAACAGCTTTACATCATAATCTGGATTCATTTTTTGCCAAGATTCAACACCAAGTTTTACCACATCAGGTGCATTTTCAAATCCAGAGTTCCAATATATCCAGATAGTTCGAGGAATATCATTCGATGTTCCATTGTATCTTGTTGGCGCCAATATTTTTTCTATCGAATCGCGTGATTTTTTCAAGAGCTCATTTTTTGCCTTGGTAAAGTGGATGCTATTTTCAATGTTGATTTTTGAAAGTGTGTTGTATAGTCGATTGAGTAAAGGAATATGCTTTCTGAAAAAAAAGAATCTGCGGTCTAATGATTTTAATTGTTTTGAAAATATCATATATATCGCCATAAAATAGTGTGGTATTTAATTGGTTAGATAGAGCGAATTGTTTTGATCTTCCATTATCGTTCACAATGTAAATTATATCAAATGAAATATAAATAATCTCGATATGAAATCGGTGATATCAATTAGAATTTGGATAATTATTTTTTGAACAGTCAATTTTTGTGAACAACTGCGCATGTATTCAAATTTTGCATAACTTCGACTTGTGGGGCCACGAAGTGGTCCCGCACCAAGTTTTTGTTGTGCTCGATTTCAGTTTTTTGTACACCACTGAGTTTCGCATGGAACGCCATCATGGTTGCCATCCATTGCTGTGTTCGGACAATTATTAATAAACCATGTAGCTTCGGCACAAGACGTCATTTCTGAACACATAGTCCTACCATCACAACCAGCCGGAATTGACATTGGATCTACGGCGTTTCTTTCTAAATCACTACGATGTGAACTGTTGCTGAAATATTTATATGCAAAAATAGCGATTGTTGCTGCGATTATACAAAGAATTAACACACCTAAGATGCTTGTTTTTTCATCTCCGGATTGCGAGTTATTTCTTGATGGTGAATTAGAAAAACGTTGTACTCTAACAGCCTGTAATTTACCGTTTTTGCCAATTTCAGATTCGTATGAAAGTAATTCATTCAAACATGGACGTAAGCCATCACGAGGGAATGCAGTGATATGAACAAAAATTTGAGTAGAATTACTTGTTGGTGTAATAAATCCAAAACCTTTTTGATCGTTCCATTTGGTTAACGTACCCGTCAGTCTCATAAAATCCTTTCAATACAAAAGTAAAAGCCTCGTTTGTATTCTATAGCTTATGTAAGTTTGTGTAATCCGAACTTTCAGAGAGGCACAACTTTGACTTAAGGGGCGGCACGTAGTGCCGTCCAACTTTAAGTTTTTGTTAGAATATTATTTAACCGAAATGGAAATTTCAATCGCGGTTGTTTTAGTTACGACAGCATCAACTTTAGATGCCAGTAAACTGTTTTCAACAAATTCTAAATTTTCATTTGCTCGAATGATATTAGCTATTGGGTTGTCAATTTTCGTTATTGAATAATAATAGCTTTTGTATTCATGCGAATCCCCATAATACTCTGATATGCTTTTGACATCATTAGCCTTCATTTCAGATGGGTTGATCGTAGAACAATCAGGGAATAAAACTACATTTGTACCATTGCCACCTGTTTGTACGGATTTGAACATGATCCCTGATAATTTATTTCCAAATTTAACCGCCAAATATTCAAATATTATTTGTGTGGATAGATAACTTGACGAATTGTTTTTAGATGCTGGCTTTGACATCAAAAATAATAGATCTTTTATAAAAGCACTTTTGTGCGAAAAATCTGAAAAACCTTCATCAAAAGGGTCGAGTGTAAGTTGGCTTAATATATGTAGCTTGGTTAAATCTAAAAGCGGCAAATCTTTAACTGGTTTGAAGGCTCCAGAAATTAGAATATCTCCAGTGATTGCACGAACCTCACTAAAACAAGTATCTCTATCGAGTGAGCAATATAATGCAGAAATACCTGTAGGGGTCATGCGCTGTTCACCTGCAAGTCTTTTTGGTACTGGACCTAAATGTGAAACTGGATCTGTTATAATTTGTTTACGTATAGTTTCTTCATTTGCAATACGGGCCCGGTATAGCTGAGTTGAACTATCAATAACAGTAATGACATTATTTCTTATTTCATCATTTTCAACGATTAATTCAAATAAAGAATCCAAGAAAACTTTTGCATCTTTATTGAAAAATCTATGTTTATGAGCAGTAGATTTAGTGAAATTGTCCCATTTAAATTGGTAAGAATTATTATCGTGGAAACCATCGTCTATAACAAAAAGTTTATCTTCTGAACTTGTATTAGTATCTACATATTCAGCTAGTTCATCCTCAAAATCTTCATGACCAACTTCAATATTCTGAATAATATATGCAACTTCTTGAAAGGGTAATACATCAGCACCCTCCCAAAACATACCAGCTTCGTAAGGAGAAGCTTCCTCTATAGAATATAAAGAATCAATTAATCTGTCGCCTGCGAATTTGATTAAATCTCGAGAAGAAATGACCTGTGTGGATTTAGTTCCACAATATGAGCATGTATTTACAATCGAATTTTTTAATAAGTGGTCGATTAAAACTTTATTTTTGATGCATTTGTTGCATATATGCTTCATGTGATCTCTTAATATTCTAACTTTTACTTAAATGGCGGCACATAGTGCCGTCCAGTTTCAAGTTTTTGTTATGTGCTAAATTTCAATTTGACTGAATTTTCGCCAAATTTTTTTATTGCTACTTTTTATTTGTATTGCGCAAAAAATACATGATTCGACATTAGCGATTGGCATTGATGCTTTTTCTGAGATTAAAGAACAGAACTCAACATATTTCCTATAGCCATCATCAGTGTAATCATGCTTTATTGCTTCTGCTATTCTTGAATCTATTATTGGGAAGTTATCATTAAAAAATCTCACGAATTTCGTTGAGTAAGTATCACCAATGCCATTTATTCTTTTTACTTCATCTATTGCACTAAAGTCATGTATATTTGCTTTGTTGTATGCGCATTCTAAAATGCAATTAATTGATTCAATATTGCTTTCAAACTCATGAAGCCGTTTTCCCCATATTCTATCACCCCCGCCAAAACACACAATTATGGATTTCATGACATCCAATGTGTTAGATGAATCAAAACCGCTGTTAACCCAGGCCGTAACTGAGTTTTTTGCACTTTGAGTGTTTACTACAGTGTTAAATATTTGAAATAAATTTTGCATCGACGTGATGCTAAATTTAAAACCGTTTTTGAATATATTTGACTTAGGGAAAATAATTTCTTCATCAATTAGTTCTAACATTGATCATCCTATATTAAGAAAATTTATCAAATTCACATAACGTCCAATTGTGGGGCGGCTGAAAGCCGTCCCACACTAATTGTTTGTTGTGCGCTGGTTATTTACCACTGAGTATCAATTTCAACCCCAGCAACCCCATCACACAACCTGTGGTACTATCGAAAACCGCTTTAAACCGCAGATAGGTTTTTCGTGGTGCTTCGGATGACAAAACAAAAGCAACGATAAAATACCAGCCCGCATCAACACAGAATGCCGCGAAAGGAATAGCCGCATAAAAATAAGCCGGAATTTCTTGCGGTAACAAAGCAGAAAACACACCGGCAAACACAATAGCAGTTTTCGGATTGCTGATTTGTGTCAACAACCCAAAGAGATAAGCACGGCCCAGCGTCATGTTATCAGTTTGGTCACTATTTAAATGCTGCAAAGGCTGGCGAGCATGGCGCAGGATTTTAGAGGCCAGATAGACCAAATAAGCCCCGCCAACGATTTTCAATAACCAGAAAGCAACAGGCACTGCGGTAAAAACCGCCTGTAACCCGAGCAAAGCAACCATAGCAAAAATACACGCCCCAGAACCCATACCAAGCGCAGTAGCAAAGCCATGTTGGCGTGAAAGAGAAATGGCATTTCTGGCCACATAAATAAAACTAGGGCCTGGACTAACGGCCCCGGCAGCTAAAGCACCAGTAATAGCAATCACCGACATATAAGCTTGCATCATGACCTCGCGGTAAATGGAAAAAGAGAGAAGCTACCGCCCTTGGTAGTGAAACCACGAAAAGAAAGCATAAGCAGAAAGGGAAGTAGAAGCATCCGTGCTCGATAGGAGTTAATTGAGATCAGATTGACAAATGAGGCCAGAAATTGGAAGTAAAATACGCAAAAAAGTAGGGGATTTCATCGCTGATTAAAAATCAACCACAGTTGTTTTTGCTGACTTAAATTCCACGTAGGAACATGAAAAGAGAATAGACGCACAACTGCTCGGTTAACAGGCTGCAACCGCGTAGCGGTGCAGTCCAGTGAGCAACGCGAACGGCGTTGAACCGTTTGTTATGCGCTTTTGCTCTTGATGTTCTTAATGCTGAAATGTCAGGTATAAATGAGAAAAAGCTACCGCACCGACTATTGACGCGCCGGATGCCAAAACCACATTAAGCTTAATGTCATTAACATATTTTCATGATGCCGAATGACGCTTTTGTTGGCAAATGAAACCTGATGATGAATTGTCTTATATTTTTGTAAGCTTCTAGGAAACAACGAATAAAATTGATTCATTTGAGTTTTCTTTTGTGAAATTAAAGCCTATAAATGTAAGCGTCAAAGGATCAACGTATTGGAACAATAATGAAGAAAATCGGGTTATTGCTGGTCGGAATGCTGCTCTCAACGGCTGTGTTGGCAGAAGGGGCAATGCGGTGTGGTAGTTCAATCATTTCGGTAGGAGATACCAAATCAGAAATGCTGATGAAATGTGGTACACCGATAAGCACAGATGTCAAAACAACCGTCACAGAGAATGAAAATGGCA
>Ga0183099_1000399_pt1 | contig 32837 bp, 31 predicted proteins | sample Biomet1_FD_127788 | JGI IMG/M metagenome (GOLD analysis project Ga0183099, IMG submission 127788) | Microbial communities from bioreactor (seeded with anoxic lake sediment) at LBNL, California, USA - Biofuel metagenome 1 | ecosystem: Engineered > Bioreactor > Anaerobic > Unclassified ... | reverse complement strand
ATGCATATGGAACCTACGCGTGATAGGCAGGTGGTACAGATGCAAGTTGATTCAATTCTATATATGTGTTTGTTGCCCCCTGCCTTTAATATGGCAGGGGGTTTGTTTATTGAAAGAGGAAATGCGCAGTGGTTATACGACTGGAGCTTGTGCTGCAGCTGGAACGAAAGCTGCTTTATTGGCAATCCGTGGTGATTTTGTAAAAAAAGTCGAAATTACCGCACTTTCTGGAGAGAAAATCGACATACCGATTAAGTATGTCGAAAAAACAAATAAAGGGGCCCGAGCTGAGGTAATTAAAGATGCTGGAGATGACCCGGATATTACAAATGGAAGTTCTGTATTTACAGAGGTTTGTATTCTTGAGGAATCAACAGAAATTGAATTTCATGCTGGAGAGGGCGTAGGAACGGTCATGAAACCGGGACTTTCTGTGCCTATGGGCTGCCCGGCGATAAACCCAGGCCCACAAAAATTGATTCGACAAGTCGTCGTTGAGATGCTTGGCGAAAATAAAGGCTGTGCAATAACGATTTCTTTGCCTAATGGCAAAGAACTTGCGCAAAAGACATTGAATCCTGTTTTAGGGATTGAAGGCGGGTTGTCGATTATTGGCACGACTGGTATCGTAAGGCCGATGTCAGAAGAAGGGTTTAAAAATGCATTGTCGCCGCAAATCAGTGTAGCCAAGGCGGCTGGTTTTGATACCGTGATTTTTGTTCCCGGTAAAATTGGTGAAAAAGCAGCTGTCGATAAATATGCATTGCCGGTTGAAGCGGTGGTACAAACCAGTAATTTCTTAGGTCATATGCTTGAAGTTGCTGTAGAAGAGAAAATTTCACGCGTATTGCTTTTTGGGCATATTGGAAAGCTCGTTAAGGCAGCAGCTGGAATTTTTTATACACATAATCGCATAGCGGATGCTAGAATGGAAACTTTGGCCGCTTATGCGGGAGCTCTTGGCATGCCAAGAGAAGGTATCGAGGCAATGCTGGCGGCAGCAACAACGGAGGCTGTTTTCCCGATTGTTGAACAATATGGCATTACAGGCTTATATGATGCGTTGGCAAAAAGAGCAAGTCTTCGCGCAGAGCGTTATACATTTGATGCGTTAAAAGTAGGCACGGTAATGGTGACGCTGCGAGGCGATATTTTAGGAATGGACGAACAGGCTAGAGAAATCGGAAGGGATTTAAAATGGAACATAAAGTAGTTGTTGTGGGGATTGGTCCGGGAAATCCCGATTATATAGCACCAATAGCTAAGCGGTATATCGATTCGGCAAAAACCTTGGTGGGAAGCGTGCGAGCTTTGCAAACCTTTGGTGACAATGCGATACATACACAAAAAATCACTGGTGACATAAAAGCTTCAATCGATTTCATTCGGGAACATGCAGCTTATGAAGAAGTTGTCGTTATGGTATCAGGTGATCCTGGTTATTATTCGTTGCTAGCTGCACTGCGTGAGCAGTTTGATGCCAAAGCTTTGCTGGTAATTCCGGGAATCAGTTCTTTTCAGCTGGCTTTTGCCCGGTTGGCGCTTCCTTGGCAAAACGCTCGGCTTTTGAGCCTTCATGGCAGATCGGTAGAATCACAAGATTTATCTTACGAAAAAGGTGCTGTCTTGGGGATATTGACCGATACCATACATACTTCAAAAACAATTGCTGTGCTGCTCCAAAAAGCAGGGTGGCCCAAAGATACGCGATTGCACGTATGTACGAAACTTTCTTATGAAGATGAAGAGGTTATAGAACTTACGTTGGAAAAAGCTGCGGATGGGCCCGTGATTACACATTGCATTATGGTGGTGGAGGGATGAAGCATATGCTTGGCATAAAGGATGATGATTTTATTCGGGGCAAGATTCCGATGACAAAGCAAGAAATACGGATTTTAACACTGGTCAAGGCGAAAATTGAGGAAGACTCGATCGTACTTGATGTTGGAGCAGGAACAGGATCGCTTTCAATTGAAGCGGCATTACTGGCAAAATCAGGGCATGTTTATGCTGTAGAGCGGAAAAAAGAAGGAATTGATTTGATTTGCCGCAATGCAGAAAAGTTTGCCGTGGAAAATCTCACGGCTATAGAGGGCGAGGCGCCAATGGCGTTAGCTGATATACCACCATGTGATGTTATTTTGATTGGTGGCAGCGGCAAACATTTAAGAAAAATCTTAGATGTTTCATCGTCACTGCTTAAACTGGGTGGTAGAATCATTTTAAATTGCATCACCATACAGACTCTGTATGAAGCGATTTCGTACATGCGTGAGCATAAGGCTGCTTATCGTTATGAAGCTGTACAAGTACAGGTGAACAGACTAAATCCTATAGGCAGTTATGATATGGCAGAAGGTTTAAATCCAATTCATATCATAAGCTGCGAAAAAATATCGTTATAATTATCAGGAGGTATTTCATATGCAAGTATTTATCGTTGGGGCAGGTCCGGGAGATCCGGAACTCATCACTGTAAAGGGACAAAAATTACTGCAACAGGCAGATGTAATCATTTATGCGGGCTCTTTGGTTAATCCGGCTTTGCTGGATATGACAAAACAAGGTGCTCAAATTTATAATAGTGCGAGCATGACGCTTCCAGAAGTTATTGAAACAATCGACGCAGCTGTAAAAAAAGGCCAGCAAGTAGTTCGCCTTCACACAGGGGATCCGAGCATTTATGGCGCTATACAAGAGCAAATGGATGAACTTTCTAAACGAAACATCGACTATAAAGTTATTCCGGGCGTAAGTTCTTTCTTAGCTACAGCGGCTGCACTTAAACAAGAATACACGCTTCCGGGGATATCGCAGACGGTCATCATCACTCGAAATGAAGGCCGTACACCTGTGCCCGAAAAAGAAAAGCTGGCAGCTTTGGCAGCTCATGGAGCGACGATGTGTATATTCTTAAGCATACATATGCTCGATGAAGTCGTTAAAGAACTTATCTCGGGAGGGTATGCAGAGGATACCCCGATTGCTATCGTGCAAAAAGCATCTTGGCCAGAAGAGAAAATCATTCGAGCAACCTTGAAAACGATTGTCAAAGAAATCGAAGGCCAGGATATTACGCGGACAGCGATGATTGTGGTCAGTCGCTGCTTAGATACGGCGTATGATTTATCAAGATTATATGCCCCTGAATTCAGCCACATGTATCGAGACGCAAAATGAAATGCGCGATAATTGCGGTGACGGCTCGTGGAGCAAAGTTAGCTCATAAAATCAGCCAGACTCGGCAAGAAAAGTGTAAAATCTTCATAAAAGCAGGAACATTTCCTGTCGATGAAAGTACGGAAGCATTCACCTCTTTGCGTGACTGCATACAACAAATCTTTCCGCGTTATGAAGCGTTGATTTTTATTGCCGCTGCAGGAATTGCTGTGCGAATGATCGCCCCTTATATTGTCCATAAAACAATGGATCCGGCGGTACTTGTAATCGATGAGCTCGGTGAGCACGTCATAAGCTTATTGTCTGGTCACATCGGCGGAGCGAATCGACTGACCAAAGAATTGCTTTGGCAATTGGAGCTGATCCAGTAATCACCACGGCGACAGACGTCAATAAGGAACCGGCGGCTGATGGAATTGCTATTGAACTGGATTTGATGCCGGCGCCGTTAAAGCAGTTGAAAATAATAAATGGTGCGCTTGCGGCTAAAAAGTCAGTAAAATTTTATATAGACGGTGCCTTAGAAAATGCGGATTTTTATGGTAAAAAACTAGCTGCTTATGGACTTGTTCCCCAAATCATAAAGAGCGTCAAATCCAGGCCCTTTGATGAGCTGGCGGTACTGATTACAAAAGAATGCTGGCAGTCAGAAAAGCTGCTCTTCCTTCAGCCACGCCGACTAGTTCTTGGAATAGGCTGTCGCCGTGATACGGAGAAGGAATTGATCTTAGCGGCAATCGATGAGGCCTGTGGCAAAATCAATAAGCGGCGAGAGGACATCGCTCTTTTGAGCAGTACAGTCGTCAAAGAACATGAGCCGGGCCTCTTGGCGGCAGCTAAGGAGCTTCAAGTGCCTATTCGTTTCTTTGGCAATGATGCGTTACAAGAGATGATTGATATCTATGGACTCGATGTGTCTGCCTTTGTCAAAGCACAGATCGGTGTTGGCAATGTTTGTGCGGCCGCTGCATTATATGCCTCAGAGACAAAAAAACTTATAGTAAACAAAGAAAAATACGAGAAAGTGACGGTGGCAATTGCATGGGAGAAATAACAGTAGTAGGAATAGGTCCAGGAAGCCTGGAAGAAATGACACCAAAAGCTAGACAAGCCATTGAAAGTGCACAAATCATTGTCGGTTACAATACATATATTCATTTGGTAGAAGATATTATTCAAGGGAAAAAAGTGATCGGCACAGCTATGATGCAGGAAATCGATCGCTGCCAGATGGCAGTCGATGAAGCTCTTGCCGGGAAAAAAGTAGCGGTAGTTTCAAGCGGGGATGCTGGTGTATACGGTATGGCTGGGCTGATTTTAGAACTGGTCCATAAACTAGAAAAAAAAGAACAACCAAAAGTAAGAATCATAGCAGGGATAAGTGCTGTCAATGCGGCAGCAGCTCTTTTAGGCGCACCGCTTATGCACGATTTTGCGGTAATCAGCTTAAGTGACTTATTGACTCCTTGGGATTTGATAAAAAAACGGGCGAAGCTTGCCGCTGAAGGCGATTTCGTCGTTGCGCTATACAATCCGAAAAGCAAAAAACGCGTGAAAAATATTGAAGAAATCCGTGAAATCATGCTTGCTCATAAAGCGCCTTCAACACCAGTAGGCATTGTTCATAGTGTTTCTCGTGAAGAAGAAAGTGCCGTTATTTCTACACTGGAAGATTTTACAAAGGAAGAAATCAATATGTTTTCTTTGGTCATCATCGGTAACAGCCAGACGTATGTGAAAGACAATCATATGATTACGCCTAGAGGCTATCGTTTATGATTTTTGTAGCAGCTGGAACACAAGATGGCAGAGAGCTGGTTGAGCAGCTTTTAGCTGAAAACCATCAGGTTTTGGCGTCTGTAGTCAGCGAATACGGAAAGATTCTGCTTAGTGCTCATGAAAACTTACAAATCAATGAAAATCCATTGGATTTAGCTGGGCTTAAGGATTGTATCCAGGAAAATTCCATCGAGATTTTTGTGGATGCGAGCCATCCCTATGCAATCAATGTTTCAAAAAATGCCATGGCAGCTTGTCAAGAACTGGGGATTCTTTATATCCGTTATGAACGAGAAGCCTCAGAGCTTCCAGGTTATGATCGATTCTATATGGTAAAAGATTACCATGAGGCCGCAAAGAAAGCGGTTTCGTTTGGCAAAAATATTTTTTTGACGACAGGCAGCCGTAACTTAGGGGTGCTAAAGAAGGAAGAAGCGTTTAAAGATTGTCGCTTGATCGCCAGAGTTTTACCGGACGTTTCTGTTCTGCAAGAATGCCATGACTTAGGGTTTACGCCTAAGGATATCATTGCCTTGCAAGGGCCGTTTTCAAAAGAACTCAATAAAGAATTGTACATTAAGTATGATGCCGATGTCATCTTGACCAAAAACAGCGGAAAAATCGGCGGAACGGATACAAAGATAGATGCAGCTATAGAACTTGGATTACCAGTGGTGATGATTGATCGGCCACGTCTATTATATCCGCAGATGGCACAAGATTATTCTGCTGTACTCGCTTTTGTAAAAAAATATGCAACAAAATGAGGGATTATCATGGAATTTATAAAACAACCGATGAAAATAGAAGAAAAAAGCATGGAAATCATTGCACCATACTTGAAAGATCTGAACTTGACGGAAGAGGAAACAAAGGTCTATTCTCGAATGATCCATGCTGCAGGCGATGTTGAATATGCACCGATTGTGAGGCTTCATCCAAAAGCAATTGAAGCGGCTAAAGCGGCACTACTTGCTAAATGCAATATTTACGCCGATGTTGAAATGGTTCGAACGGGGATCAATAAGAAAAAATTGGCTTCTTTTGGTGGATGCGTCGAATGTCTTATTGCCGATGAAACAGTTGCGGCAATGGCAAAAAAAGAAGGCATAACAAGATCAATGGCTGCTATGCGCACTTTTGGCAAAAAGCTCGATGGATCAATCGTAGCGATAGGAAACGCTCCTACGGCGTTGTTTGAAGTCATGCGTTTGATGGAAGAAGAGAACATTCGCCCGGCTGCTATTGTAGGGATTCCGGTAGGTTTTGTCGGGGCGGCGGATTCTAAAGAAGAATTGGCAAAACAGACGCTGGTTCCATATATTACCGTTAAGGGGACAAAGGGCGGCAGTCCGATTGCAGCTTCTGTAATCAATGCGATTATGTACATCTTAGATAATAAGAGATAGAAGGCGATTACATGACAGAGCGAAACATTCCTCGCATCGTGATTGCCGCGACGCAGAGCGGTTCAGGGAAGACGACGATTGTAACAGGCTTATTGGCAGCGCTGCGGCAACGAGGGCTTAAATCGCAGCCTTATAAAATTGGACCGGATTACATCGATCCAGGTTATCATGAGTTAGCGGCAGGCACAAAAGGGCATAATCTCGATACCTGGCTCGTGCCAAAAGACAAAATACAATCGATATTTTATCAAAGTGCCAAAGATGCGGATATTGCGGTGATTGAAGGTGTTATGGGCCTCTATGATGGTGGTAAAAATGGCATAAGCTCTACCGCCTCACTAGCAAAACTTCTCAAGGCTCCAGTCATTTTAGTGATTGATGTCAAGTCTATGGGCGACAGTGCTGCGGCCATTGCATTAGGTTTCAAACAATACGATCTAGATGTTTGGTTTGCTGGTGTGATATTGAATCGTGTCGGTTCTAAGAGCCATCAAGAAATGATTGAATCTGCTTTGAAAAAAATCGGTATTGAAGTCTTAGGTGTAGTGTTTCGCGATGAAGGCCTACATATGCCAGAACGTCATTTAGGCTTGGTGCCAACGCAGGAAACAGATTCTGCGCTGTTTGTGGAGCGACTTGGCAAAATGATGGATGAGAAGCTAGCAATAGAAAGAATTCAGCAAATTGCCCAACTGGCACCGAAGCTGGTGGTCGATGAAATGAAAAAGCAACAAGTACAGGTTGATAAGGGCGTAACGATTGCCGTTGCTAAAGATGAAGCCTTTTCTTTTTATTATCCAGCCAGCCTGGCTGTACTTGAACAGCTTGGTGCCAACATTGTTTATTTCAGTCCCCTTGAAGATAAAGAACTGCCGGCAGCAGATGGGATTATTTTAGGTGGAGGATTTCCTGAAGTTTTTGCCCAGCGCTTGGAAAATAACATCGAATTTCGAAAATCGCTAAAAAAGGCGGCTGAGCAAAAAATTCCCATATATGCCGAATGTGGCGGCTTCATGTATCTGACAAACTACTTAATTGATTTTTCGGGGGATAAACATGAAATGGTCGGCATCATCCCTTGCGGCTGCCGTATGAATAATAAATTACAGACCGTTGGCTATGTTGAAGCTGCAATGAAGCAGGATACTTTATTGGGGAAAGCCGGAACAGTATTACGCGGACATGAATTTCATTTTTCTTCGCAAGATACGGTCACACCGAAAGACTTTTCCTGGGCTTTTACATTTAAAAAAAATCGAAACCAGGAAATTTATGCTGGTGGTTTTTTCCGAGAAAACTTGCTGGCCTCGTATCTTCATTTGCATTTTGCTGGGAATATTGAAGCGGCGAAATGTTTTATTGAAGCATGTCAAAAACATAAAGAACGGTTACTTTAAATGGAGGCAGGCACATGGGAAAGATTGTCTTAGTTGTTGGCGGTGCGCGCAGTGGTAAAAGCAGTTTTGCTGAAAGCTATGCAGCGTCTAAAGGAAAAAAAATCGCCTATATCGCAACAGCGCAAGTTTATGACAAAGAAATGGAATATCGTGTGAAGCTGCATAAATCACGCCGGCCAAGTGCATGGAAAACCTATGAATTCCCTTATCAGGCGGAACAAGCGATTGTCGAAGCAGCCAAAGAACATGACATGATTTTATTTGATTGCATCACACTTTATTTAAGCAATTTGCTTTGCAAAGAAAATGCAGCGATTGACCTGTCTAAAGACAGCGAAGAGGTTTTTTCTGCTTTTCAGCAAATCGTACAGGCCGCAAAAGAAGCGAATTGTACGATAGTGTTCGTTTCAAATGAAGTTGGAGCAGGCATTGTTCCAGAGAATGCTCTAGCAAGGGAATATCGTGATTTAGCCGGTTTAGTTAATCAGATGATAGCCCGGGAAGCAGAAGACGTTTTTCTTGTAACCTGTGGAATTCCCGTCAACATTAAAAAAATAGCGGAAAATTTGGGGGAATAGGCATGGCAAATTATATTATGCTGCAGGGAACAAGTTCTCATGTGGGCAAAAGTATTTTGACTACGGCTTTATGCCGGATTTTTTATCAAGAAGGCAAAAAGGTTGTTCCTTTTAAAGCACAGAATATGGCTCTGAATTCGTATGTGACAAAAGATGGCAAAGAAATGGGAAGAGCTCAAGTTGCGCAGGCAGAGGCGGCAGGCCTTGAACCGATGGTCGACATGAATCCGGTTTTACTGAAACCTACAGGGAATTCTCGTTCACAAGTTGTGTTGATGGGAGAACCCATTGGCAACATGAGTGCAAAAGAGTATCACCAGGGTTATTCATTAAAAGCCTTTTCAGCTGTCAAAACTGCACTGAAACGACTGGATGGATCTTATGACACGATTGTCATCGAGGGCGCTGGAAGTCCGGCAGAAGTGAATTTAAAAGCCAATGATATCGTCAATATGCGAGTCGCTAAACATTTGCAAGCACCGGTATTGCTCATTGCCGATATTGATCGTGGTGGAGCCTTGGCATCCTTGGTGGGCACTTTAGAACTCCTCGATGAGGATGAACGAGCCTTGGTCAAGGGTCTTATCATCAATAAATTTCGCGGCGATATATCCCTGCTGACACCAGCCATAACCTTTCTTGAAGAAAAGACAGGAAAAAAAGTGCTGGGTGTGATTCCTCATTTAGAAAATCTCGGCATTGATGACGAAGATTCCGTTTCTTTAGAGGAAAAACATCCCAGTCGTAAACGTGCAGATCTTACAATTGCCGTCATTCAGACACCAAAAATCTCGAATTTCACGGATTTCGATGCATTAGCCAAAGAAGAGGATGTTTCTCTTTACTATGTTAAAGAGGGTGAATCCATTGGACGGCCCGATTTGATTTTATTGCCAGGGAGCAAAAATACCACGGAAGATTTATTATATTTGCGTCGTTCCGGACTGGAAAAAACCATAAAGACAGCGGTATGCCAAGGAATCCCTCTTATCGGAATATGCGGCGGGTATCAAATGCTAGGTGAGACGATTTATGATCCATATCATACAGAGTCTGATCATGAGCAAACCGCGGCTATGGGGCTATTGGCTATGGAAACGACTTTCGGGCGGCATAAATTGACGTCTCAAGTGCAGGCACAATGCACTGCACTGCATTTTTTTGACAGCGACATTGCAGTAAGCAATCTGCGTGGTTATGAAATCCACATGGGACAGACTGTTTTCTTGGAAGAAAAAAGGAACCATCCGTTTTTGCTTACAGAACGAGCCAATGAGGAAGTTTCTTTAACGGAAGGGCTTTGCCGTGACGATGGGTTGGTCTTTGGGACATACATCCACGGAATATTTGACAATGATGTTTTCCGCCGAGCCATCTTGAATGCGTTGCGAAAACACAAAAATCTACCCTTGCTTGAAAATAAAGTAAACACTTCGGCAGCGAAAGAGGCCAGCTATAATCGCCTGGCGGATACGGTACGCCAAAATATGGATATGACATTGCTCCATGATATTTTGGAAGGCCGGGCGTAATGGAACCTATGGAATCTTTGGCAATTTTATGGTTAGCCTTTGCCTGCGATTGTATTTTAGGCGATCCGAGGTCAAACTTTCACCCAGTTATTATAATGGGACATTTGATTGCCTTTGTTGAAAGATTGTTATTACGAGAACGGCAGAGCAATCAAATGAAATTATGTGCAGGTTTTTTTCTGGTCTTGATTGTGTTGACATGTACGTATTTGACACTAGATCTCGTCTACTTCATCATTACGAAGTATGTAGAAAACAGTTCTTCTTTTTTATGGATTTTGACGGCGATTTTATTTAGTATGACGATTTCACCACGCAGCCTGGCAGCAGCGGGCAGGGAAATTTGTCAGTATTTAGAATCTGGCGATTTAGCAAAGGCACGATTTAAAGTGGGCTGGATCGTTGGAAGGGATACGGATAAATTGACCGTTCCCGAAGTTACCAGAGCGACGGTGGAAACGATTGCTGAAAATATCGTCGATGGCATAACTTCACCACTATTTTATTTTTTTATCGGTGGATTGCCTTTGGCGATGCTTTACCGGGCAGCAAATACGATGGACTCGATGATTGGCTATAAAAATGATAAGTACTTATATTTTGGCCGGGCAGCTGCCCGTTTAGACGATATTCTCAATTTTATTCCGGCTCGTTTGACTGGCCTAGTGCTGGTTTTCTTAGCATTTTTGCTGCGCTTTGATTGGCGAGGTGCGTGGAATATGATGCTTCGCGATGCTAAAAAGCATCCAAGCCCAAACGGGGGCTATACGGAAGCTACCGTTGCCGGTGCTTTGGGGATAAGACTTGGCGGGCTTAATTATTATTTTGGCAAGCCTTCTTTTCGGGCGTATATGGGAGAACCATTGACAGAGCTTGGTCCTATACATATCCGCCGTACGATTATGTTGATGTACGCTGCGACAGTGGCATTTTTACTAATGGAATCTTTTTTGATTATAGCCAAGGGAGGGCTTTTGTTTTGAGGGCTTTTTTTATCGGACTGCAATTTTTGACACGTTTGTCTCTAGTTAAGCAAAGCGAATGGTCGGCAGCTGACTTTGGAAAAAGCGTAAAATTTTTTCCTTTGATTGGTGCTGTATTAGGTTTTTGTTATGCGCTGGCGGCTTATCTGCTGCTCATTTTTTTACCTTTGCACCAGATAGAATTGCCAAGGCATTTTGTTGCAGTCATCTTGTTGGCTTTGCCGATTTTGCTTACCGGTGGTCTTCACTGCGATGGCTTCATGGATACCATGGATGGCGTTTTTTCTGGAAGAACACGAGAGCGCATGCTTGAAATTATGAAAGACAGCTGTGTCGGATCCAATGCAGTTACAGCTTTTGTTCTCTATCTTTTGATGCAATGGGCACTTTTACTTGATTTTCCGCCGCGAGAAATCGTCGCAGCATTGTTTGTCATGCCGATTATCGCAAGACTTAATATGGCAATTGGCGTTATTTGTTATCCTTATGCTCGACCAGAAGGGATGGGAAAAGCTTTTGCCGATCATGCAAATAGCTGCTCTTTATTGTTTGCTATACTGTCTGCTTTAATTTTAGTCCTTCCTGTCGGGATTTTTGCTATAATAAGTATGGGAGTTTCCCTTGTCTTTGGGTATTGGTTTTCCCGTTATGTTACAAAGAAGCTGGGCGGGCTCACGGGCGATGTTTATGGAGCGGTATCTCAGTTGACAGAACTTGTTGTATTGTTGGTGTTTTTAGCAACAATTCATATTATCTAAAGTAGGAGTTTATGATATGCATGTAGAGGTAAAAGTTCCCGGATCTTGTGGTGAACTCATTCAAGGAACCCTTGCAGGCGAGCCGTTTCTTGTCACCTGTCCCATTGATTGCTATTCTACGGTAACGGTTCATACGCATAAAAAATCAGCAGGAAATCATCCCAATGGATTGGGTCCCAAAGCCAGCATGGCTTTGGCTAAAGTGCTTGATTTTTTTGCGGTCAGGCATTATCCTTACTATTTAGAGCTGGAATCAGAGCTGCCTGCCGGTAAGGGGATGGCTTCTAGCAGTGCTGATATAGCTGCTGTATGTATCGCAGTTGCGACATCTTTGCAAAAGAAAATCACTGCTGAACAGGTTGCTGTGATTGCCAGTGCGATCGAGCCTACCGATGGCGTTTTTTTTGAAGGTATTGTGCAAATGAATCCGTTACGCGGGATATGTCAAAATCATTTAGGACAGGTTCCGTCTCTACAAATTGCGATTTTTGATACCGGAGGCGTGATTGATACCCTGGAATTTCATACTAGACAGGATTTGGCATCGTTAAATCATGAAAATGAAGCATTGATAAGAGAAGCCCTTGCTGTACTCACAGTAAGTGATGCTGTCTCTATCGGACGGGCGGCTGTTATCAGCGCTTTGGCGAATCAATCAATTTTATACAAACAATGTTTGCCGCAAATTATTGATGTGGCAAATGAAGCTGGCGCCCTAGGTGTTAATGTAGCACATAGTGGTACGGTTCTTGGCATTCTTTTTGCACCAGAAGCTTCAACACCATTTATCGAGCATGCAATTTCTATGATACAGCAAAGATTTTTGCATCTACAATATATGAAAACGGTCCGTTTGATTTCAGGTGGCTGTATAATAAATGAAATGGCAGGGGATAAAAGTGCAGCAAAAATTCACACACGGCGGTAATATTTATGAAATACAACGGCAAAAAGACAAAAAAGAACACTTGTTTGATTTTAGTGCTAACATCAATCCTTTAGGGCTCAATGCAAAAGTTCGGGAAGCTATTGAAGAAAATATCGCGGGCATTATTCATTATCCAGATCCAGAAGGAATTGAATTACGGGAGGCTTTATCATACTTTTATGGAATCGATAAAGATAGGATAGTCCTTGGGAATGGGGCGGCAGAACTCTTATATGTTTTGTTCCAAACAATGCGTCCACGAAAAATACTCATTCCCATCCCGTCTTTTGGTGAATATGAGCGGGCCGCTCGAGCGGCTAAAGCGGAAATTGTCTATCATAGATTACCTGCAACCCAAAGCTTTTCGCTGCAAATCGACACGATTTGTGATTTGCTGGAAGGTGTAGATTGCCTGGTTCTTGGTAATCCTAACAATCCGACCGGAAATTTACTTACTATCGAGGAGATAAAGCGGATTGCTGAACGAGCGAAGAAACAAAATTGCTTGGTTGTCGTGGATGAGTCCTTTATGGATTTTGTCGAACAAAAAGAGCGATATAGCTGCGCGAGCATGCTTTCCGTGTATAATAATCTATTCTTATTGCAGTCCTTAACTAAAATCCATGCGATTCCAGGCTTACGCCTAGGTTTTGCCGCGACGACATCGGCACTGGCAAATAAGCTGGATTTGGCAAAAGATCCATGGAATGTTAATTTCTTAGCGCAAAAAGCGGGTGTTGCAGCGTTGCAGCAGACGGACTACTTAAAAAAAAGCATGGCATATATTGTTGAACAGAAACATCATTTATACACAAATCTAAAAAAAATAGAGGGCTTGGCAGTGTATGAGCCAACCGTCAATTTCATTTTACTTGATTTGAAAGAGACCGGATTTTCTGCCGCAGCTTTTCGGCGGGCAATGCTTGAAAAAAATATATTGATTCGCGATTGCAGTAATTATCCGGGACTCGACGAGTATCATGTCCGGATCGCAGTAAAAACAAAAGAAGATAATGATTTCTTATTGTGTGCAATACGAGGGATTTTAGAGGGGAACACTTCATATGACTAAAATTTTTTTGGTTCGTCATGGGCAGACGAAATGGAATGTACTAGGCCGATATCAAGGCCAGTCGGATATCGAATTATCAGAACTCGGACTTGAGCAGGCAAAGCTTTTGGCCGCAGGATTTCCAGAGCCAAATATTTCGGCGGTGTATTCTAGCGACTTACAAAGGGCTTATCATACGGCAGCTTGCGTTGCTGACGTATTTGGATTAAAAGTACAGGCGAGGAAAGGTCTTCGTGAAATTGACTTTGGCGACTGGGAAGGCAAGACCTATAAAGAGATTGCAGCTTCCTGGCCAGCTGCCGGTAAGACGTTTTTCAGCAATCCGGAAAAAACGGTGATTCCTGCGGGTGAGTCCTTTGCTTTTCTGCAAAAACGCGCGATGACGTCTTTGCAGGAAATCGTTAATGAACATCCTGGAGAAAATGTCGTTGTGGCAGCACACGGGGCCATTATTCGCACGATTTTGGCGGAAGCGCTGCATATGCCGCTGCAATATCTCTGGTCCATTCGGCAAGATAATACAGCGGTAAATATCATTCAGTACGATGAAGAACACAGGTTAGTTGAATTGCTCAACAGTACAGCGCATTTAAAGAATGCAGCTGCAAAAAAATAATAAAACGCAAGAAAAGGCAACTGAAATATTTTATGGCAGTTCCTTTTTTTTTATAAAATAATCGGGCAGAAAGGTAATTTTATGATAAAATAAAAAGCAATGGAACATAAGAGAGGCTCGGTAAGTATGCAAAAATATTGTATTATTCCTCGTGAAGGAAATGACTTTTGGCAACTGGTACGTGGGTTGCCGCTTGCAGAGGACGAAAAAAGATTTTTGCAGCAATGCATGATCAAACATGTGGAAATCAGTCTGCGGGATACTTCCTGGGAAATTTTGCTGCAAACACAAAACAGGCTGCCGCAGCAGCTGCTTGATACAGCGGCTGAACATATTGCTAAAAAATGCAAGATTCGGCAAGTCGTTTTTTATCAAGACGTTGTTGATTTAGAAAGCAGCATTGAAAAAATATGGAGTAAGATACTTAAAGTCAGTGCCGATGGCAATCCAACCGTCACCCATCTATTGATGAAGGCCAAACGCCATTTTGATGGAAATACACTGATCATTGAAGTATATGGTGTGTTGGCCGAAGAAATTTTGCAGGCTCATTCGGTCATTCGCATGATGAAGAAAGCCATTAAAGATTTACTTGGCTTTACTTGTGAAATCGCCTGCCGGACAGCAGATGCTGCTGAAGTTGCAGCTGTAGATGATTTCATGACAGCAGAATATTTAGAGACATTGCACCAAGATCAAAAAAGACAGGAAACTGCTCCCGCAGCAGCTGGGAAACAAACGGAAATCAAAACGGGTTCGCCGCTTATTTTCGGGAAGAATATTCAAGGCGATCCGGTGGCAATCAGTGAGCTCGATGGTGAGATGAAGAATGTTGTATTGGCTGGAACCGTCGGAACATTTGATGTCCGTGAATTTAAGACGGGAACAAAGCTGCTTACGTTTTCACTTGCCGATGATACAGACGGCATAAGCTGTAAGACGTTTTTTAAAGATAAAGATGAATTCGAACGTGTCCAAAACAACATGGCAAATGGTATGGCGGTAAAAATAAAGGGCTCTGTCCGGTTTGATACCTTTCAAAATGATTTTGTTGTTTTTGTTGATAGTTTATATAGAAATACAATCAAGCAAAGAGAAGACCACGCTGCAGAAAAACGAGTGGAACTCCATGCCCATACACACATGAGCAATATGGATGCCGTGGTTTCTGTTAAAAAATTGGTGACAACAGCCGCAAGATGGGGCTGGCCGGCTATAGCTATAACGGATCATGGTGTGGTACAAGCTTTCCCGGAAGCAGCAAAAGTATTGAAAGCCAATAAACTCGATATCAAGATCATCTATGGGATGGAAGGCTATCTTGTCGGCGAGGATTATCAGCAAAAAAGGGCAAACCATATCATTTTATTGGCAAAAAATCCTGCGGGACTTTGCAATCTATATAAAATGGTATCCCTGGCGCATTTGCGTTATCTGCATAAGCAGCCTAGGCTTCCTCGTAAAATCATTGAAGAGTACCGCGAAGGAATCATTGTCGGGTCGGCTTGTGAAGCTGGAGAACTGATGCGGGCTATTGTTGCCGGGCAAACGGATGAAGAACTGATTAAGATTGCCCAATTCTATGATTACTTGGAAATCCAGCCCATCGGCAATAATGAATTCTTGGTTCGAAGTGAAGATTTTCCGCATATCCAAAACGATCAAGACTTGATAAAAATCAACGTGAAAGTCGCAAAACTGGCGAAAAAGCTCGGTAAGATGCTGATTGCTACTTGTGATGTGCATTTTCTTGATCCTGAGGATCAGATTTATCGTGCGATTTTGATGAAGGGCAAGGGCTTTAGTGATGCGGATATGCAGCCACCGCTTTATTTGCGGACAACAGAGGAAATGCTCGCAGAATTTGAGTATTTAGGCGAAGCCGAGGCTTACGAGGCGGTCGTTACAAATCCGCGGCGAATTGCCGATATGGTAGAAGTATTCAAACCGATTCCAGATGATTTATATTCTCCGATGATTCCGGGGGCAGAAGAACAAATTCGCGACATGTCTTACGAGACTGCTCGGTTTTTATATGGGGATAATCTTCCGCAAATCGTTCAGGATCGTTTGGATTTAGAATTGACTTCTATTATCGGTCATGGTTTTGCGGTTCTTTACCTAATCGCCCACAAGCTGGTAAGAAAGTCCTTGGATGATGGCTATCTAGTCGGGTCGCGAGGTTCTGTCGGGTCTTCTTTCGTAGCTACGATGACAGATATCACGGAAGTAAACCCTTTGCCACCGCATTGGCGCTGCCCGCACTGTCAATACAGTGAGTTCATCACAGATGGTTCTTATGGCTGTGGATTTGACTTGCCGGATAAGGACTGCCCGATTTGCAGTACGAAATTGGTAAAGGATGGACATGATATTCCATTTGCTGTATTTATGGGCTTTGACGGAGATAAGGTTCCAGATATCGATTTGAACTTTTCCGGAGATTATCAATCGGTTGCTCACAAATATACAGAAGAGCTCTTTGGTAAAGATAATGTATTTCGCGCAGGGACCATTGCTACGGTTGCAGATAAAACAGCTTACGGTTATGTTCGTAAATATCTTGATGAAAAGGGCCTAAAAAAACGTGATGCCTATATCAACAATATGGTGGAAGGCTGCACAGGGGTAAAACGCACGACGGGGCAGCATCCTGGTGGTATCATGGTTATTCCGCGTAATATGGATGTACATCATTTTACGCCGATTCAAAGGCCAGCTGATGACAAGAATACGTCGACGATTACTACGCACTTTGACTATCATTCAATCAATGACCGACTTGTAAAACTCGATATTCTCGGGCATGATGATCCGACTGTCATCAAGATGCTAGAAGACCTTACACATAGAGATCCAAAAACGATTCCATTTGACGATCCGGCAACGATGAGTATTTTTTCGTCGACATCAGCACTTGGCGTGACACCGGAAGAACTTGGCAGCAACTCTGGTACATTTGGGATTCCTGAATTTCGCACGCGTTTTACTAGGCAAATGCTTGACGATACAAAGCCGGAAAAATTCAGTGATTTGGTTCGAATCAGTGGCTTTTCTCATGGAACAAACGTGTGGCTCGATAATGCCCAAGAGCTTATCCGAAATGGTACATCGACATTGGCTGATGCAATATCAGCACGTGATGATATTATGATGTATTTGATTCATCGCGGGATAGAGCCTCTTTTAGCTTTTAAGACCATGGAAAATGTTCGTAAAGGAAAGGGAATTGCACCAGATGTCATTGAGACACTCAAAAAGGGCGGTACTCCGGATTGGTACATCGAGTCTTGTTTGAAAATAAAATATTTGTTTCCAAGAGCACATGCGACGGCTTATGTAATGATGGCCTATCGCATTGCCTTTTGTAAGGTACACTATCCGCTAGCTTTTTATGCGGCATATTTTTCTATTCGTGCCGCTGAATTCGATGCAAATCTAATTGCCAAAGGACAGACAGCAATCAAAGAAAAGATGAAGGAAATCGATGAGCTTGAAAGCCAAAAACCTCTGTCTGTGAAGGATAAAGACTTGCAAATTGTACTAGAACTGGCTTGGGAAATGTATCTAAGAGGTTATACTGTAGAAAAAGTCGATTTGTATCAATCGCAAGCGGATAAATTCATTATTCATGATAAATCATTGCTGCCTCCATTGTCCGCTTTGGGCGGCGTAGGTGTGAATGCGGCAAAAAATATCGTAGAGGCGCGCAAAGACGGAGAGTTTACATCAATCGATGATTTAAAGAAACGGACAGGTATATCCAAGACCTCCATTGAGATTTTACGTGAACATGGCTGCTTAACTGGCATGAATGAAAGCGATCAGATGGCACTGTTTATGTAAAAAAGAAAGGACCCTTGATTTATAAGGGTCCAAAGGGTTTTGTAATGACCAATGTTGACATTTTGTTGGCATAAAAAACAATATAGTTTTTCAGTCGCTCATTATCTTCGGATTTTTGAGTGACTTTTTTTATTTTCTAAGAGAAAAGTTTTTAGAAACATGAGATGGAATAGAGGTATTTATTTCCTAGTATAGAAATACCCTACAGAGAACATAAAACAAGTAGGAGGAATGCAACATGAACTGGTTTAGTAATTTAAAAGTAAGTCAGAAATTGTATATCTTAATTACTGTTTTTTGCGTGGCAATTCTTGTTATCGGCGGTATCGGCTATGTGAACCTGAAACAAAGCAGCGATAACATGGAAATCTTGTATAATATCGATGTGAAAAAATCGAATTTGGCCTATGAAAGCCGGCTGGCTCTACGGCGCATACAAGCTGATACCTTTGCTTTGATGATAACAACAGACAATAATGAAAATAAACGATTATCTGAAGAAATAAAAGAGCTGCGAAAAACTATCGAACAAAACAATCAAGATTATGCAAAACTTTCATTAGACGAAAAGGAAAAGGCAACCTTAGGTGAATTTAAAAGTTTGCTGGAAAAATTTGATCTTGGCAGCAAAAATGTCATAGATTTAGCTGTTCAAAACAAGAACCAAGAAGCATATCAGTTGTTTCAAACGCAGGTTGAAAGTATATCAAATGGGCTTGCCAAGAATTTGATTGCGATATCTGAAAGCAGTGGACAAAAAGCCGATGAGATGAACCTCAAAGTAAAAGAAGAGCTTAAACAATCGACGCTTCTTGGATCGGTGCTCACTTTTTTTGCTTTGGTTTTAGGAATTGGCATAGGTCTTTTAATCATTCGGCAGATCAATTCGCGTTTGCAAGAGTCCGTTGCTTTCCTCGGAACGGTAGCAACCGGCGATTTTTCTACAGATGTTGAAGAGCATCGTCTTAAAGACCAAAGCGAATTTGGGGCACTGTCAAAATCAATGAATCAAATGAACCAAAATATCCGTTCACTTATAAGACAGCTGCTAAATACATCGGAACAAGTAGCTGCAGCTTCTGAGCAGCTAACGGCAAGTGCTGAACAATCGGCTCAGGCCTCGCAGCAAATAGCAGAATCCATTACAGAAGTTGCAACAGGCGCAACCCGTGAGCTGGAAATAGCCGTAGCAACGAATCATATCGTCGAAGAGATGGCTAAAGGGATTTTCCAGGTGACGCAAAATACCTCAGGTGTCGCAAGAACGGCAGAAAATACGGCATCGTCTGCCATGGAAGGTGGCCAGGCAATAGAAAAAACGGTAAGGCAGATGGGTGAGATCAACAAACGGACCGAAGCTACAGCGGATGTAATCGATGAACTTGAAGCAAAATCAAAAGATATCGATAAAATGGTGGTGTTGATTTCTAATATAGCCGATCAAACCAATTTGCTTGCTTTGAATGCTGCGATAGAAGCTGCTAGAGCTGGTGAACACGGGCGGGGGTTTGCAGTTGTTGCTGAAGAAGTCCGGAAACTATCTGAACAATCCGCAGGAGCCTCTAAAGATATCCAGGTGCTGATTAAAGATGTGCAGACAAAAACACAAACGGCAGTCACTTTTATGAAAGAAAGCAAACGTGAAGTCACAAGCGGAGCAGAGCTTGTGGATATTGCCGGAAGGACGTTCAATGAAATCGTTACAATGATCAAGGGAATTACGGAAGAAATCACCAGTATCTCAGCAGCCGCTGAAGAACTCAGTGCCGGAACCGAAGAAGTTGTCCATTCAACGGAAAATATCAGAGAGCAAAGCCAGCATATTTCAGAGGAGACAGAGACGGTATCGGCGGCAACAGAGGAACAATCTGCTTCGATGCAGGAAATTGCAGCTGCCAGTACACATTTATCCAAATTGGCTAGTGATTTACAAAATGAAATCCAAAAATTCAAGATTTAAGCATTCCCTATTTAGGAATCTGATAAATGGCATCATTTCCATCTAAGGATAGGATGGGATGTCACTGCACCCCTTTTGTACAGAGGAATATAGAGTTTACATTTATAGCGTCAGATGCTATAATAAATGCATAGTAAATTTAAGGTATGGTATTTTAAAGAGTGGGTGCAAACCCACTCTTTAGTCTTATTTAGGCCACCATTATGAATTTTACATGAATTTTAACTAACAGGAGGTGTTTTAATGGCAAATCAAACAGAGCAGCTAGTGGAAAAAATCGTTTTGGATTTATTGAAAGATAAGAATGATATCGAATTGGTCGACGTCGAATACGTAAAAGAACAACATTGGTATTTTGCGCGTCTTTATAGATAAAGACGGTGGCATTGAAATCGATGACTGCCAGGAACTCAGTGAACAACTTGAAGAACGGCTCGATCAAACGGATCCAATCAAAGAACGCTATATTTTGGAAGTTTCTTCGCCTGGCTTAGATCGCGTGCTAAGAAAAGAACGTGATTTTGAACGGGAAACGGGCAAAATGATTGATATAACAACCTATGCACCAATTGATGGCAAGAAAGAATTTGTCGGTAAATTGACAGGTTTTGATAAAGAGACGATCACTGTAGATGATCAGCAAGTATTTTCATTGGATAAAGTGGCAACGATTCGATTACATATCGAGTTTTAATCTCACAATTGAATAAGGAGGATTTAAATGAGTAGTAAGGACAAAGGATTTATGGAAGCATTTAAGCAGCTGGGAAAGGAAAAAGGCATTACACCAGAAGTGCTGTTTGATGCAATTGAGGCGGCGCTGATTTCTGCATATAAAAGAAATTTCAGCTCAGCTCAAAACGTGCGCGTTTCTTTAGATCGCACAACCGGAGAGTTCCATGTATATGCCCGCAAGACGATTGTTGATGCAATTGAAAGTGATATCACTGAAATGGATTTGAAGGAAGCACGTGAAATCAATGCTGCCTATGAAGTAGGCGATATTGTTGAAATAGAAGTTACACCGGCAGATTTTGGCCGCATTGCAGCACAAACAGCAAAACAGGTCGTTGTGCAAAGAATTCGCGAAGCTGAACGCGGCATTATATATGATGAGTTTTCCAATCGTGAAAGCGACATTTTAAATGGGATTGTTCAAAGAATCGAAGCAAAAAATGTATTTATTGATTTAGGAAAGACGGAGGCTGTATTAGCTCCTTCTGAACAAATTCCTATGGAACAATACAATCATGGCGATCGCATCAAGACCTATATCGTAGAAGTCAAAAAGACCTCCAAAGGTCCACAAATCATGGTTTCTAGAACCCATCCGGGCCTTTTGAAACGTTTATTTGAACTAGAAGTTCCTGAAATCCATGAAGGCATTGTTGAAATCAAATCCGTAGCACGCGAACCGGGAATGCGCTCTAAGATAGCCGTGTTTTCTAAAGACGAAGAAGTCGATCCGGTGGGTTCTTGTGTAGGACATAAAGGCATGCGCGTACAGGCTATTGTCGATGAACTCAAAGGTGAAAAAATCGATATCGTAAAATGGAATACAGATCCAGCGAAATACATCGCCAATTCCTTAAGCCCAGCAAAGGTTGTTTCGGTAACTGTCAATGAAACAGAAAAAATATCCAAGGTCGTAGTTCCGGATTATCAGTTGTCGCTTGCTATCGGTAAAGAGGGACAAAATGCTAGATTGGCGGCAAAACTGACTGGTTGGAAAATCGATATTAAAAGTGAATCACAAGCAGCTCTTGAGCAAAATGATGAAAACTTAGTTACGGTAGAAATTCCGGAGAGCGAAGCTTTCTCAACAGAAGGTGAATGATATGGTCAGTCCGAAAAAAACTCCTACGAGAATGTGTCTGGGGTGTCAGCAGCTGCGCAGCAAACGTGAGTTGATCCGGATTGTTCGCAGCCCAGAAGGCGAATTCTCGCTTGACCTCACTGGCAAGAAATCAGGCCGAGGAGCCTATATCTGCCGTGATGTAGAATGTTTCAATAAAGCTGTAAAAGAACACCGCTTTGAAAAATCCTTCAAAAGTGTAATCGATGAAAAAATCTATGATGAATTGCGAACAGGAATTTTTAATGCAGACAAATAATGTAGAACAAAAAATAATGAATTTACTCAGTATGGCCCAAAGAGCAAATAAGTTGATTTCTGGTGAGTTTGCGGTAGAAAAAGCTATTCCGACAGGAAAGATCAAGCTTTTGTTGGTTGCTTCAGATACTTCAGAAGCTGGAAAAAAACAATATAATGATATGGCGCTAAACCATAAGGTTCCCATGTATTTTGTTTTGACCAAAGATGACTTGGGACAGTGTATCGGCAAGGCGCATCGAGCTGTGGCCGGAGTTTTAGATAACGGCTTTAGCAAAGCCTTAAAGGAGCTTTTGAATACTATGGATAAAAATTAATGGGGGTGGATCGATGTCCAAATATAGAATATATGAATTGGCCAAAGAGTTTAATACCACGAGCAAAGTGGTTCTTGACATATTAGCACGCAACAACAATACTGTCGCAACAAATCATATGAGCAGTGTAGGTGATACGGAAAAGACGATTATCCAACAGGTTTTTGCCGGAAAAAAGACTACAGATAAACCTGCCGAAAAACCGGTCGATCAAAGCAGCCGGATACGAAGTGCTGAGACGGCTCAAAAGCCGGCTGTGGGAAATAACGACCAAAGGAAGAATGCCATGAATACAGGAAATAGATCAAACACGACGAACAACAATACCAATAATAGCAATAATAGCAATAATACTAATAGAGCCGCGGGAAATCGCAATACAACACATACAAACCGCCCGAGCAACAGCCCTATAAATAATAATACGACAAGCCGTCCAAGCAACAGCTCTACAAATAATAATGCGACAAATCGTCCGAGCAACAGCCCTACAAATACTACGAATCGCACCGCTGGCAGCAATGCTACTAGTGGTAATCGTACTAGTACTAGCAGCAATCGCCCGAACACTAATAATAGTACGACTGCTACTAATCGCACGAGCAATACTTCAACCGGCGCTAGACCGCAAAATGCTCACGGCAGTAACAATAATAATAATCGCGGTGGCAACCGCTCATCTTTTGGCGGCAACAGCTACGGCAACCGCAATAATCGCAATAACAGAAACAACCGTAACAACAGAAATCAGCCAATTAACGCTGCACCAAAACAAGAAATTGCACGTCCGAAACTGATTAAAGTCGGTGAAACGATTGCAATCAAAGATTTGGCCAGCAAAATGAGCTATACGGCAACGGAAGTCATTAAAAAGCTCATGAAATTGGGCGTTATGGCGACCATTAACCAAGAAATCGATTTTGACACGGCGACGCTTTTGGCCGGTGAATTTGAAGTGACAGTAGAAGCTTTACCACCAGAAACTGATCCGACAGAAATTCCTGAAATCGAAGACGATCCAAAATCATTGATACTTCGTCCACCAGTCGTAACGGTCATGGGCCATGTCGATCATGGTAAGACATCTCTTCTCGATGTCATTCGCAAAACATCGGTAACTACACATGAAGCCGGTGGTATTACGCAGCATATCGGTGCATACCAAGTAATGTGCCAAGGCAAAAAAATCGTATTTCTTGATACACCGGGCCATGAAGCCTTCACGGCAATGCGTGCTCGTGGCGCTCAGGTTACAGATGTAGCTATCTTGGTAGTTGCAGCGGATGATGGTGTTATGCCGCAGACAATTGAAGCAATCAACCACGCGAAATCGGCCAATGTGCCAATTATCGTTGCTATCAATAAAATGGATAAGCCAGGGGCAAATCCTGATCATGTAAAACAGCAATTGGCTGAATATGAATTGATCCCAGAAGACTGGGGTGGCGAAACCATCATGGTTCCTGTTTCAGCTAAACAAAAAATGGGAATTAGCGATCTTTTGGAAATGGTCTTGTTGGTCGCAGAAGTACAAGAACTCAAAGCAAATCCGAACCGCGATGCACGTGGTATCATCATCGAAGCCCAGCTTGATAAAGGCCGCGGCCCGGTAGCTACCGTACTCGTTCAAAATGGTACGCTTCGCATAGGGGATTCTATCATTGCGGGTACAGCACATGGTAAAGTAAGAGCGATGATCAATGATCGCGGCGAAAAAATCAAAAAGGCAGGTCCTTCCGTACCGGTTGAAGTACTTGGTTTAGCTGATGTTCCAGAGGCTGGCGACATTTTAGCTGTTCTTGACGAAAAATTGGCGCGTTCTATTTCAGAAAAACGTATAGAAAAACAACGTACGGAATTGATCCATTCAAAGAAAGTATCTCTTGACGATTTGTTCCAACAGATCAAAGATGGCGATATCAAAGACTTGAATATTTTGATTAAGGCTGATGTGCAGGGTTCTGTCGGTGCACTTTCAAGTTCATTGCTTGCACTTAATAAAAATGATGAAGTTCGCGTAAATATCATTCATTCTGGCGTAGGTGCGGTCAATGAATCCGATGTTATGCTTGCAACTGCTGCGAATGCCTTGATTTTGGCATTTAATGTTCGCCCAGATGCAAATGCAAGAAAACTGGCGGATACGGAAAGCATCGACATTCGCACGTATCGTGTTATTTATGAAGCAATTGACGATGTATCCGCTGCAATGACAGGGATGCTCGCACCAAAATATAAAGAAGTAATCCAAGGTAAAGTAGAAATTCGTCAGGTTATGAAATTCTCCAAAGCTTTGGTTGCCGGCTCTTATGTCTTGGAAGGAAAAGTCACGAATTCTTCGCAGATTCGTATTATCCGTGACAATATCGTTATTCTTGACGGTGTTATCGAATCGTTACGTCGTTTCAAAGACGATGTAAAAGAAGTGGCTGCTGGCTATGAATGCGGTTTGACCATCGAAAACTTCAGAGACTATAAAGAAAACGATATTCTCGAGGCCTATGTCATGGAAGAAATCGCACCAAAAAAAATCAATCACTAAAATGAAGGGATGTGAACCCATATGGGGCAACTTCGCATCGAAAAAATACAGGAACTGATGAAACAAGAAGTCAGTCAAATTATTTTAAGAGAGCTAAAAGATCCGCGTATCGGTTTTGTGACGGTTACGCAGGTTGAAGTGACCGGCGATTTGAGCAGTGCTAAGATTTATGTCAGCCTTTTGGGCAGTGAACAGCAAATCAAAGATGGCTGGTCTGGTCTACAGAGCTCACTCGGATATATTCGTCGTGAAATCGGCAAGCGCATTCGTTTGCGCTGCACGCCGGAAATTGCATTTTGTTTGGATAAATCCTTAGATTATAGTGCGCATATTCAAGAATTGCTCATTAAAATCGATCGAGGAGAAACCGAGTAAGTTATGCAGATTACACTTATTGAGACAGTTGAACGTTTGGAACAAGCAAAAAATCTGGTCATTACAGCGCATGTAAATCCAGATGGCGATGCGATAGGATCCTCGTTGGCACTGCGTCATTATTTGGTTTCTATCGGGAAAAAAGTACGGCTTTTACTTGATGATGATATACCGGCAGATTTTTCTTTTCTGCCGGGTCATGAATTGTTTGAACGGCCCAAAGATGTAAGCGACGCGGATTTATTGGTTGTGCTCGATACGAGCATTGATCGTATCGGCACAGTCAAAAAGTGCGTCAATGCACCTGTGCTTAACATAGACCATCATATATCAAATGACAGTGCAGCAGACTATTTATATCTAGATGCCGGCAAAGCCGCAACGGGAGAAATAATCTTTGCTCTTTTACAAAAAATGCAAGCAAAGCTTACCCTGGAAACAGCTGTTTGCATGTATACGGCAATCGCTACAGACTGTGGCTTTTTCCGTTATTCCAATACGACAGCTTTTACCATGGAAGCTGGAGCCGAACTTTTGCGCTTTGGTGTAAAACCAAACGAAATTTCGGAGGCTTTAGAAAAAAGGCCTTGGCTCACGGTAAAAGGGAAAGCGGCGGCGTTACAGACAACAGAATTTTTCCCGGATAAAAAAATCGCGATTGCAATCGTAACCAAAGAAGTCCTAGGCGAATGTGCTTCGACCGGCGGATTGATCGATGAAATCCGCGTCATTGACGGGGTCGACGTCGCCATCGTTGTCAAATATGTTGAGGATGGAATTTCTCGTGTCAGTATGCGCTCCAAGCATACTGATGTCAGTGCGGTCGCCTTGGAGTTTGAAGGTGGCGGACATATAAGAGCAGCTGGCTGCACGATAAAAGCACCTCTTTTAGAAGCAAAACAATTGATTTTAACGGCGCTTAAAAACCATATGGAGGCTAACTGCGATGCCTGATGGATTTATTAATGTTTTAAAACCGCCGGGCATGACGTCGCATGATGTGGTTTCTTTTATTCGCCGTGTGTATAAAATGAAAAAAGTCGGGCATGCAGGTACGCTGGATCCGGCGGCAGCAGGCGTATTGCCTGTTGCCTTGGGAAAAGCTACACGGCTTATCGAGTACTTGGCCGATGCCGATAAGGCTTACCGGACGGAAATGACACTGGGATTTACGACCGATAGTGGCGATGATACCGGAACTATTTTGGAACAGTCAGACTTTATGATGCCATCAGAAGCGGAAATAGATTTTACGTTTAAAAAGTTTCTCGGCAAAATCACACAAGTTCCTCCGATATATTCTGCAATCAAGATCAACGGGCAAAGAGCTTGTGATTTAGCCAGGCAAAATATAGAGGTTTCGATTCCTCAGCGCGAAATAGAAATTCATCGCATGGCATTACTCAAACAAAATGACTCTTCTATTTTGTTTGATGTAGAGTGTTCGAAGGGGACCTATATCCGCAGTCTTTGCATGGACATAGGACAAAGCTTTGGTATCCCTGCCGTCATGTCCTTTTTGGTTCGCTTGCGAGTTGGTTCTTTTTGCTTGGAGAAATCCGTTGCTTTAGATGAAATTAAAGCGATGCCAGAACAAGCGGTATGTTCAATGGAAGAAGTTTTAGAACATCTTCCATTGGTTGTTCTTACCGAGGCACAGTCAAAAGCTTTTCAGCAAGGGCAAAAGATTGCGTTTAGCCCATGGAAAGATTCCATACACGCAATCAAGGTATATCAAGACAAGCAATTTATAGGGATTGCTCGTTATGATATCGATCATCGTTGTCTCGTTCCAGTAAAAGTGATTGCTTAAGAGCGAGTCTTTACTTTAATTTATGTTTTGTTTGTACTAAGGAGCAAAATACGCATGCAAATTTTTTCAACAATCACGAACTTAACAAAAAACTATTCAAATATCGTAGTCGCTTTAGGTACGTTTGATGGAGTTCATATCGGACATCAAAATATCATTAAGCAAGCGATTGAATTGGCTAAATCCATAAATGGCATAAGTGTGGTATTTACCTTTAGCAACCATCCGCTTACGGTCATTTCGCCAGAAAATGCGCCGCTTTATATCAGTGATAATCGTTGTAAGCAGCACGCTATGGAAGAAATGGGTGTAGATATTCTTGAAAATGTTGTTTTCACGAAGAAGTTTGCGAATCTTTCTCCAATAGAATTCATGGAACTTTTGCAAGAAAATTTTGCCCCTAAATATATTGTTGTGGGCCCCAATTATACGTTCGGGTTTAAAGGCGAGGGCACACCTAAGGTTCTATTGAAAAAGAGCGCATCTTATGGTTTTGTTTCAGAGATACAGCCTGTCGTTCATATGAACCATCATGTTGTCAGCAGTACCCGTATCCGCAATCTTTTGGCTGCGGGGAAGCTTGATGATGTCAATGCTTTGCTAGGACGTCCGTTTCGGATAAGCGGTCCGGTTATTCACGGAGATGAACGTGGCCGCCTATTGGGATTTCCTACCGCTAATATGGCGATTTCTCCGCATCAGGCAATGCTTCCAAATGGTGTTTATAATGTAAATGTCATTGTTGCAGGAACAAAATACAAAGGCGTAGCCAATATAGGAACAAACCCAACATTTAACGGGATCAACCGGCATGTTGAAGTGCATATTCTTAAATTTAAGGAAAATATCTACGAAAAAATAATTTTCGTTGAATTTTTGCATAAGATTCGCGATGAAGAGAAGTTTTCCAGCATAGAAGAGTTGGTTCAACAAATTCATGCGGATATAAAAAGCGTCTCGGATATTTCAGATTTACATTGAGGTATCGATATGCTATAATATCAAAGTGCCGTGAGATAATGGCATTCATCCATAGCTAGGATAGCGAGGATCTCCGACGATATCTTGGCTAGCGGAATAGTATTTATTTAATAGGGGGATTTTAATTTATGTTTACACAAGAACAAAAACAACAGATCATTGTTGACAATGCCGTTCACGAAGGAGATACTGGTTCGCCGGAAGTACAGATTGCGCTTCTTACAGCTCGTATCACTTATTTGACGGAACATTTGAGAGAACACAAGAAAGATCATCATTCACGTCGTGGTCTTTTGAAAATGGTCGGACAACGTAGAAGATTGCTGCGTTATTTGCAGAATAATGAAATTGAACGTTATCGTTCGATTTTGGTAAAATTGAATCTGCGTAAGTAATGAAAGCGGGAGTATTCCCGCTTTTTTCTTATGTTAAATCGATAAATACAGAAAAATCCAACAGGATTATTTTATAAAAGTGTCGAAATTTAATAAGGTTCACAATAAGAGAGTATATTAGGAGGAAAGTAAATGCATAGTTTTGAGATGCAATTGGGAGGCCGTTCTTTCGTTATTGAAAGTGGCAAGATGGCAAAACAGGCAAATGGATCTGTTTTGGTTCGTTATGGTGATACGGTAGTTTTGGTTGCGGCGACAGCGTCGGCAGCACCGAGAGAAGGCGTGGATTTTTTCCCGCTTACCGTTGATTATGAAGAAAAATTATATTCTGTAGGGAAAATCCCTGGTGGTTTTATAAAAAGAGAAGGACGCCCAAGCGAATCGGCTATTTTGCATAGCCGTATGATTGATCGTCCAATTCGTCCGTTGTTTCCAGAAGGTTTCCGTAATGACGTGCAGATCGTAGCAACTGTTTTGTCAGTTGATCAGGATAATCCTCCAGAAATTGCTGGTATGATTGGTGCATCTTGTGCACTATGCGTATCGGATATTCCGTTCAATGGCCCGATTGCCGGTGTTCACGTTGGCCGTGTCGATGGTCAATTCATCGTAAATCCGACGGTTGAACAAAAGAAAGTATCCGAACTTAATTTGACCATTGCCGGATCTTATGATGCGGTTATGATGGTAGAAGCTGCGGCAAATGAACTGCCAGAAGAAATCATCTTGGAAGCTATTTTATTTGGCCATGAAGAAATCAAAAAAATTGTCGCATTCCAAAAAGATATCGCTACAGCTTGCGGCAAAGAAAAACGCGAAGTGAAACTTTTCTCTGTGCCAGAAGAACTGGACGCAGCTATTAGAGCCTTTGCAACAGAAGACCTTGATAAAGCCATGAGAAACCCGGATAAATTGCTTCGTGATGAACATATATCCACAGTAAAGACTGCTGCTTTAGAACATTTCTTAGAAGAATATCCTGAAAATGCAAAAGAAATTCAATATGATTTGCATAAAATCGTAAAAGAACTCGTGCGCAAAATGATTACGCATGAAAAGATTCGCCCGGATGGCCGTGGCGTTGAAGAAGTCCGCCCGGTAAGCTGCGAAGTCGGTATTTTGCCTCGTACGCATGGCTCTGGACTCTTTACTCGTGGACAGACACAAATTCTCACGATTACTACATTAGGCTCATTAGGCGATGAACAAATCATCGATGGCCTTGGCACCGAACAATCCAAGCATTACATTCACCAATATAACTTCCCTGGCTATAGCGTAGGGGAAGCAAGACCTTCAAGAGGGCCAGGACGCCGCGAAATCGGCCATGGTGCATTGGCTGAAAAAGCTTTGGTACCAGTGCTTCCTTCTTTGGAAGATTTCCCATACACTATGCGTCTTGTTTCAGAAGTTCTTGAATCCAACGGATCGAGTTCCATGGGTAGTGTTTGCGGCAGCACCTTGTCCTTGATGAATGCTGGCGTACCAATCAAGCGTCCTGTTTCCGGGGTTGCTATGGGCTTGGTAAAAGATGGTGATCAGTATACCGTCCTGACCGATATCCAAGGTATGGAAGATGCTCTTGGCGATATGGACTTCAAGGTTGCAGGAACAACGGCTGGTGTTACGGCAATCCAGATGGATATAAAGATTGCCGGTATCACGCGTGAAATCTTGTCAGCAGCTCTATCCCAGGCACAGCGTGGTCGTGCATTTATCCTCGATAAAATGCTGGAAGTCATCGATAAGCCTAGCGAAGAACTTTCCCAATATGCACCGCGCGTGACGACGATTAAGATTAAGACAGAAAAAATTCGCGATGTCATTGGACCTGGTGGAAAGACCATCAAGAAAATCATCGATGAAACTGGCGTGCAGATCGATATCCAGGAAGATGGAAATATCTTCATATCTTCTGTTGATGTGGATAGTTCCAAAAGAGCTGTACAAATCATTGAAGACATTGTCCGTGAAGTCGAAATTGGCACGGTCTATAAGGGCAAAGTCACTCGCCTTATGAACTTTGGTGCATTTGTTGAACTGCTTCCAGGCAAAGAAGGCTTATGCCATATTTCACAGTTAGCAAAAGATCGTGTTGCTAAAGTGGAAGATGTTGTAAACGTTGGTGACGAATTAGAAGTTAAAGTAATTGAAATAGACAAACAGGGGCGTGTAAACGTATCCCATAAAGTTCTCCTGTAAGAAAAAAATGACACCAGATGAAAATTCTGGTGTCATTTTTATTTTTGGAAATTTACGTATACATATTATTTAATGGATTTCGTTTGAATATATTGCCTTGCTCAATATAACGGCGAACCATTTTTTCGGATTTGTGGCGAGTTTGTTTCATGATGGTATACTCGTCAACATTATGCTGGGCTGCACTTGTTGCAAAACCACGCCGTAAGCTGTGTCCGGCAAAATTTGCGGGATCAAGTCCACTGAGCGCCATATATTTTTTTACGATGAGTGCAACCGATTTATCGGATAATTGCGTGTCTCTTAATTCTTTATTGCGTTTGAAGGGACGAAATAACGGTCCACTATATAAATTTGCTGCTTCTATCCAGTGCTGGATTGCCGTGACGGGACAAATCCTTTCATCAGGGGCATAGGGGATAGCTATGGAATTTCCCTCGCCATACTGGTCACCCTTTGATTGGGGAATCAATACAACCAGGCCTTCCAATGAAAAAGTCAAATCTTCTATTTTGACGCGGACAAGCTCTGAACGACGGAAAGCACCGGCAAAACCAAGGAACAATAAGGCTTTATCACGCAAAGCTACGATATCTGTTTCGTCAAAGCACGATGCCAGTTCGCGGATATCTTCCATTAAAATAGGCGCTTTACCTCGCTGGAGGGTGCCCTTTTCGCGTCTTATAGCATCTAATGCACTTCTGACAAGGCCTGATTTTGCCGGGTTTTTTGCTAGAAAACCCGCTGCTATGTGGTTTTCAGAGATCGCGCTGACACGGCGCGATACCGTATTAGCCTTGGCATCATCAGCTAAGTCATTGACATAGTTGACAATGGTTTCAGGTTCTGCCGGTAAATCGGTCAATTCATTATAATGGCACCAGGCAGAAAAATCATTCCAGTCAGCTTCATATGCTTTTAGGGTGTTGTCTGATTTTGATTTTTTTAGGCGGTTTTTGCTCTTTTGTGATAATTTACTATTTTGTTCGATTGTACTATTTTCTCGTAAGACAAAAGTTTTATTATGCTGCATATCATTTCTCCTAGAAAGGACTATTGTTGTTTTATGAACCTTTGTTCTATTATACTAGAAAAATGAAAAAACTGCATCTAAAAGGAGAATGTTCCGCTGAATTTGTGCAGTCATTTAGATGCCATACTTTTAAGCGTAAAATATGATATAATATGAAGTACTTTAACAATTCGATTGAGGAGAGTCTATCTTGATTATCATTAACAAAGCCATATTGCATATTCTTGATTTTAATTCAGGTGTTATGCTGCCATCGGAGCAGGAGCTTACGGTAGAAGACAGCACCCAAACTTTTTTATTAAAGCACATTGAAAAATCTGCGAGCGATCAAAGTGCCAAAAACGGCGTATTCTATGAAGATAGCAGTTTTAAGGGGAAGCTGCAGCTTTATATAGACGGAGATCTCTCTTTTATTGCGTTTTCCCGGTATATTGTCGAAAGTTTATATACCGCGATATCTCATGCAGAAGAGATGGACTCTGCTGACATCATTGTTTGTGATACGATGATTGAAGAACAGCGAAATGTTATCATTTTTAAGTGTAATAACCATCAAGCCTTTATTCATCAAGTTGTTCAGACCGATGAAGGTGTTAAAAATGATATTGTCAATCACTGTGCCATTATGCCAAATCCTTCGCAGAAGATCAATGAGTTTGCTTTTATTGAGCTGCCCGAACAACGGATAAAATTTGTTGCACCTAAATACACGATAGATGGCAATAATATTTGCGTTTTTCCGGAGATTTTATTGGAATGCAATCATACGCTCTCGCCGAATGAGCTCATAAAAACGGTGGGGAAAGTAGCAAAAAAAGTGGCTGCTGAATATGGGCAGAGCGATGTAGTTGCCGCTACGGCAGTGAAATCTTATATCTCTGATAATATGCAAGAATCTGCGCAGCTTGATCCTAAAGAAGTCGGGCGCCGCATATTTGAAGAAAACCCGGCAATGCAAGCTGAATATAGTAAGCAGATTGAAGCTGCCGGTCTATCTGAACCGATGGAAATGGACCGCGAATTTA
>Ga0183099_1000398_pt1 | contig 32886 bp, 16 predicted proteins | sample Biomet1_FD_127788 | JGI IMG/M metagenome (GOLD analysis project Ga0183099, IMG submission 127788) | Microbial communities from bioreactor (seeded with anoxic lake sediment) at LBNL, California, USA - Biofuel metagenome 1 | ecosystem: Engineered > Bioreactor > Anaerobic > Unclassified ... | reverse complement strand
TTTGGTTAGCCTGTTAGCCAAAGTTTTAATTACTGGGGGGTGTTACACATCGTAATACACGTGCGCACACTTTAGGTTTTTCGTAAAAACAAGTGTCGAATTGTCTATCCGTTGAGCATCAATTTGTTCGACATCTTTTCGGGTCGAATAAAGTGTCGGTTATCCGTCGGTAAAATATGGGGGGGGATTTTCCTCATATTGTATTCCACTTTACGAAGTTTTTCGATGCGTTTTACGTTATATTGCACTGCGTTTTACGAAGTAATAGGAGGTAAAATGTCGTAGAAACGTTTACGTTTCTATATGGAATCAGTTGCGTTTCTATATAGAAACGCATGCAAAACTTGATATTTTGCCGACAGTTCACTGTTACATTACTTAGTTAAATTCGTTAGTAAAATACTGATGTTCATTAAGTTGACGCTTCGACACTTATATTTTTTAAAACCCTAGGTGCGTGCGCGCCTGCACGTACATTATATAAGCGAAGATGGATGACGTAGCTAAAAATACAAAAAACGAGGGAAAGTACAAAGAAATAAATCGTCACTGAGAAATCTAGACTCAAAACATCTAATTAATCATACATTACACTAAAAAGCTAATCATTTTAATTGGACACTAGTTGTAGAGTATCAATATATTGAGTTGAACTTAGTGATAACAAAGTATGTATATACCCCCTAAGTTGACGAAGGATCAAAAATAGTACTAAATTACTGATTTGCGTACAAATGTTTATTGTGAATGGTATGCTATGTCGTAATTTTGCAGCATATAACTACAAATTCGTTGTACCTAAACATGAACAAGCAAAAACTAATTTATGGCATCGCCTCAATGATGCTTTGTGTGAGTGAGAACGCTTTTGCACAGCGTGATACTATAACAATAGACAGTTGGCAGTTTAGCCGAAGTTCGCTAAACGCCGTTGATGCTACACAACAGCATGGTACTTGGAAAAACATAATAATTCCTCATGACTTTCAGATAGAGCAACCATGGGTGGCTCCTTCTACAGATGAGCATGCCGACAATTCTGATCAGGCTGCTAATGTGAAGAGCCGTTTGTCAGCACGTGGCTTTAAGGAAATGGGAATAGGATGGTATCGTAAGTCGTTTACTCCTGGACAAGACTGGAAAGGAAAACGCGCTATGTTGGAATTTGGTGGTATCATGCTTGTTGGTGATGTATATCTAAATGGTGAACGCATAGGCGGAACAGAATACGGATATATCGGATTTGGTATAGATATTACTGATAAGATTAAATATGGTAGCGAGAATATCCTCGTAGTAAAAGCCGACACACGAAAAGAAAACAATTCAAGATGGTATACTGGTGGTGGATTGTTTAGGACTGTAAAGCTGATATTGACAGACAAACAACTCTATTTTTCACGCCATCCGCTTTATATTACCACGAAGGATAATAACATCGTAAATATTCAAGCTGAGATATTTCGTTTCAGCAAGCAGAAGAATGGCAATGTGAAAGTACGCATTCTTGATGCCAATGGAAACTTGGTAGCAGAGAAAGACAATGATGTGAGATTCTCACCACGTAGCCGTGACGCTGAATATAAATTGGAACCTATACATATTTTAAACGCTAATCTGTGGAATCTAGATTCTCCTTATCTATATACGGCAGAAGTTTCTGTATATGATGAGAATGGAAAGGTTACAGATAAGGTCACTGAGCAGTTTGGTATACGTACAATTGAATTTTCACCAGCATTTGGTCTTAAACTAAATGGTAAGAAAGTTATACTGAAAGGTATTGCCAATCATAATAGTCTAGGAGCATTGGGGGCTGCCGCGTATCCTCGTGCTATAGAAAAAAGAATCAAACTCTTAAAAAAATTTGGTTTCAACCATATTCGTTGTTCACATAACCCATATAGCGAAGAGTTTTATCAACTATGTGATAAATATGGAATACTTGTTGTTGATGAAGTCTATGATAAGTGGCTTACACAATATTCTGGTGGTAGAGAATCTTGGGCGAACCATTGGCAGTATGATGTTCCAGAATGGACAGAGCGTGACAGAAATCACCCTTCGGTGATATTGTGGAGCTTTGGAAACGAATTGCAGACATATCCAGATTTGCCATATAATGATTGGGGAGTAACGTCATATCGTTTGCTGAAGACGTTGCTTAACCGTTATGACAGTACACGTCTTACAACAGTGGCGATGCATCCAAGAGGGCGTAATTGGGAAACCGATTCACTACCATGTGACTTGGCGATGATAACCGATATTCAGGCGTATAACTATCGCTATATGTACTTCCCGGGTGACGGACGTAAATTTCCAAATATGATATTCTACCAGAGTGAGGCTAATATGCCGATGATGGGACCAAACTATTACGAGATGAATCTGGATAAAGTTGTGGGGCTCGCTTATTGGGGAATGATAGACTATCTTGGAGAAAGTCTTGGATGGCCAAAGAAAGGTTGGGATAATGGTGTCTTTGATATATCGTTGGAACCTAAACCGCAAGCTTATTTCTTGAAATCAATATTCTCAGATACACCTGTTATACATATAGGCATTGCTGATTCTAAGGAAGATGCAGAAATGTGGAATGGTGTAAAGTTTGATGGCGATCGTATTTCAGATCATTGGAATCGTAAGCCTGGAAATAAATATACTGTATATACATATACAAATGCCGATGAGGTTGAATTATATCTTAACGGAAGAAGTCTTGGGATAAAGAAAAACTCTCTTGATCCAAAGACACGTAATAAGATAAAGTGGACTGACGTGGTATATCAAGAGGGAATACTTGAAGCAGTAGCAAGGACCAATGGTAAAATTGTAGCACGCCATAAAATAGAAACTGCCGGAGAGCCAAAGGAACTTAAACTCATTCCAGATGTTGAAAATTGGAAAGCTGATGGCAATGATTTGATGCATGTACGCATATTGGCGGTTGACCATAAAGGATTGCGCTCACCTATGGCAAATAGTAAATTGATGTTTGATGTTTCTGGTGATGCTGACATCATTGGTGTAAGCAATGGAGACATTGCTAGCGATGAATTGACTGTAGGTAACTCTCGTAGTCTTTATAATGGTTCGGCTTTGGTCATACTTCGTTCTGGTAAGAAACCAGGGAAAGTGAAACTTAAGGTTAGCGGACAAGAATATAAATCAAAGGCCATAACACTATACTTAAAATAAAAGAATTTAGCGTTTATTTGTATTTTCGCACGTTTTTACCAATAAACGTACGAAAATACCGTTTAGCGTTAATTAAGTATATGTATATTTGCGACGAATTAACAAACTTAAGCCTAAATAATAATTAAATGAATCGTAGAAAATTGTTAAAAGGTACAGTATTACCAGTAGCTGTCATGAGTGCGGCTATGACTTTTACACCAGCGATTGGTGTGCAGCATGCGTTTGCCTTTACCCAACAGGTAGGACAAAATAATGTTCGCGGAACAATTGTTGATGAAAGAGGTGAAACTGTAATTGGAGCAACCGTAATGGTTGTTGGTTCTGCTTCAAACGGAACGGTGACAGACCTAGATGGTAATTTTTACTTGAATGTAAAGCCAGGTACAAAGTTAAAAGTTTCTTTTGTGGGTTACGACCCAATGATCGTGATTGCTAAGGACGGAATGAAAGTTACACTGAAGGAAAACACAAACAACTTGCAAACAGTTGAGGTCGTTGCCTATGGTGTGCAGAAAAAAGTTACCGTTACTGGTGCTCTCTCAAGTATTAAGGGTGAAGACCTAGTCCGTACTCCGGTAAGTTCAGTTAACAATGTCCTAGCAGGTCAGTTAAGTGGTGTAACAACAGTACAATATTCTGGTGAACCAGGTAGTGATGCTGCGAAGGTGTTTGTACGTGGCCAGGCAACATTCAACAATGCTGACCCTCTTGTACAGGTAGATGGAGTTGAGCGCAGCATGGGAGACATTGATCCAGAGGAAATTGAAAGTATTACTGTTTTGAAGGATGCTTCTGCTACAGCTGTATTCGGTGTACGTGGTGCAAACGGCGTTGTCCTTATCACTACTAAACGTGGTAAAGAGGGTAAGGCTTCTGTTACAGCGAATACATCATTCTCTATATTGACTCCAACCAAAATGGTTGAGCAGGCTGATTCTTACGGCTATGCTACATTCTATAATAAAATGTGTGATAACGACGGTGTTGCGCATGTATTCTCAGATGAAATAATTGAAAAATTCCGTACAGGCAGTGATCCGATTCGTTTCCCGAGTATTAAGTGGGATGACTATATTATGAAAAATTCTACCGTGCAGACAAAAACAAATGTCAGCATTAGTGGTGGTACTAGCAAAATGCGTTATTTTATCAACGCTGGTATGTACACGCAAGGTGGACTTTTTAAAGAGTTTGGACAGGATTATGATTTCGGTTATCAATATAATCGTTTCAACTATCGTGCCAACTTAGACTTAGATGTAACTAAAACAACTACTTTGTCATTTAACATTGCTGGTAGTGTTGATAATTCAAATAAACCTCATACAGGTCAGGGTGCTAGTGGAATGGTTCAGGCTCTTTATCAGGCAACTCCATTCTCAAGTCCTGGTATTATTGATGGTAGATATGTAGAGACAACAGCTGATTACTCAGATTTAAAATTGCCGTTTGTTGGTGGAAGTGGTATTACATATTATGGTAATGCTGGTGTTAATGGTGGTTTTTTCCAATACAGTAATAATAAACTTCAGTTAGATGCACAGTTGAATCAGAAACTTGATATGATTACTAAAGGTCTTTCTTTCAAGATTAAAGGTTCATACAATAGTTTGTTTGGTTCTACAAAGGAAGGTGCACGTGCCATGGCTTCATATTATCCAGTATTAAAAAAGGATGGTTCAATTGGATATAGAATCTCGGGTCAGACAGGTCAGATAGCTTATTCAGAGAAAACAGGAAGGGATCGTGATTGGTATTTTGAGACATCTCTTACATATAACCGTTCTTTTGGATTGAATAATGTCGGAGCTTTGCTTTTGCTTAACCAGAGTAAGAACTATTATCCAGAAACATTTTCGGATATTCCGCAGGGATATGCTGGTGTTGTAGGTCGTTTGACATACGACTGGAATAACCGATATATGGCAGAGTTCAATATTGGTTATAACGGTTCTGAAAACTTTGCACCTAGCAAACGTTATGGTACGTTCCCTGCTGGTTCTTTAGGTTGGGTCGTCAGTGACGAGTCTTTCTGGAAACCATTGAAGAAAGTAGTAAGTTTCCTTAAACTTCGTGTAAGTTACGGTCTTGTTGGTAATGACAAGATTGGTGGTAGCCGTTTTATGTATCTTGACGATCCATACAATGTAAACAATTCTGGTGTATATGCTCGTGGCGGACGTGGTTATAACTTCGGTATCGAAAATAATACCGTATCAAAGGGAGCTTATGAGATGTCGAGAAACAATCCTAATGTTACATGGGAAAAGGCATTTAAGCAAGACTACGGTGCAGACATCTATTTCATAAAAGATAAACTCCGTGCTACAGTTGATTATTATAAGGAGCATCGTACAGATATTCTCCTTCATGATGGAACATTACCTTCAATTCTTGGCTTCACAACTCCTGCCGAGAATCTTGGTGTAGTTGACAGTTGGGGTTATGAATTGTCTTTTAAATGGAATGACAAACTAGGAAAAGATTTTTTGTATTGGGCTGGTGTAAACCTCAGTTACAATCAGAATGAAGTGAAGGAAGATAAGGAAGTTCCATATAATAATCAGTATCAATATGCTCAGGGACATCGCCTTGGAGCACGCTCTGAATACAAATTCTATCGTTTCTATGATGCACAGACTCCTGCCCTTTATGAAAAGGAATTCGGAGAGAAGTTCCCTACTCAGCTTGCAGGTGATAATTTACAGCCTGGTGATGCTGTTTATGTGGACCTTGATCACAATGGAAAGATTGATGGAAATGATATGAGTCGTAGTAATGGTTACACAGACGATCCTGAATATGTAATAGGTGTAAACTTTGGCTTTACTTATAAGAATTTATCAATAAGCACTCAGTGGACTGGTGCATGGAACGTAAGCCGAATGATAGATGACGTATTCCGTGAACCATTTGTAAACCGTACCGGAAATACACAAGGTGGTTTGCTTCAGTACCATATAGATAATACTTGGAATGCAGAAAATCCGGGTCAGAATTATGAATATCCACGCGCAACTTTGGAAAATTCAGATAATAACTATGCTACATCTACTTTGTATGAAAAAGATGCTAAGTATCTTCGTCTGAAAACTTTGCAGGTAGCTTACGATTTCCACATGGCATTTATGAAGAAGCTTGGATTAAATCAACTCCAACTCTCATTTAGTGGATATAATCTATTGACTATCACTCCGTATAAATGGGGTGATCCTGAGACAAGAGCTAGTGGCTCTCCTTCTTATCCACTGCAGAAGACATATACATTCTCTTTAAAGGTGGGATTCTAATGCAAAAGAATTATTTTTGCTCACAACAATAAAAAAACGCAAATTAATATGAAACTAAATAATAAGACATTTATTGGAGCATTCCTAACATTGTCTTTAGCCTTAGGATTTGGTTCTTGTACAGATGATATTGCCTTTGGTAATAAATTTCTTGGCAAGTCTCCGGGTACTGATGCTACAATTGATACAGTGTTTAATAATGCTGAATATACACGACAGTTCCTTGTTGGTACCTATGCACTGCAATATTACGGTCTCCCTTATAAAAGTGATCGTAGCTCTGATGGTTATTGGAATGGAAAGTTCGATGCTCTTACAGACTGTTGGCAGTTGCATTTCTCAAAATCATCAGTATATCTATCATATTATTCTGGTCAGCTGACTGCAACATCCGGTAGTTCTTCTGTTTTTGGTTATCTTAATGAGAATTGTTGGGAACTGATACACTCTGCTTATTTGCTTCAAGAAAATATTGGCAGAACACCAAATATGGAGGAAACAGAAAAGAGTCAGATGAAGGCAGAGACAAAATGCCTTATTGCTTCTACATACTTTAATATGTTCAGAATGTATGGTGGTCTTCCTATCGTAAAACGTAGTTTTACCTATGATGAGAAATCTTATGACTTCCCACGTACTTCTGTTGAAGAGACTGTAAACTTTATGGTTGATTTACTTGATGATGCTTCTAAAGTTTTGCCTTGGACACCTGAAGATCCAACTTCTGAAACGGGTAGATGGACTAAAGCAGCAGCAATGGCTTTAAAATGTCAGATTTTACAATTCGCAGCTTCACCTTTGTTTAATTCAGATAAACCATATTATGGTTCAACTTATTCTATGACGGACAGTAGTCCTGTATGGTATGGAAACTATAGTAAGGACCGTTGGACACGTTGCAAGACTGCATGTGAAGATTTCTTGCAGCAACTGAATGCAAATGGAGGTTATTCTCTTGTTCAACCAGCTACAAATACTATTGAGGGATATCGCTATGCATTCCGTTATGGTTATGTAAATCAGAATAGTCCTGAAGTTATATTTGCAACACGTGTATCTTCTTTTGGTAAAGATACACAATATATGTGGACACAGCTCGGTGGAGGATTGAATGAACGTTATGCTTATACTCCAACTCAGGAATATGTAGAAATGTTCCCTTGGGCAGACGGAAAGCCATTTAATTGGGCTGAAACAGAAAAGGCTGGGAAATTAGATCAAATGTTTGTAAAGGGTGATACTACCGCTACAAAACAGGAACTACAGCATCGTACTTATACACGTGATCCACGTCTTTATGAAACTGTTATGGTGAATGGTGACCTAGAAACATCTTCACTAAACTCTGGAAAAGTGAGTGGCAATAATTTCGAGTTGTGGGATGGTGGTTCACGTGCGTTGAACGGTCCTTCTACACAAAGTGGATACTTTGCTACTGGATATGGTAATAACAAATATATCACAGGTACAAATAGTGTATATTTGCGTGCCCAACCTCAATGGGTTGTTCTTAGTTTGAATGACTTTTATCTTACTTATGCAGAAGCATTGTTGCAAGCAGATGATAATTTCACAGGTGCTTTGCAATATGTGGATAAGATTCGTGCACGTGTAGGTCTTAAGGGACTCGTTGAATGTAATCCCGATAAGGATTTGACATCAAATAAGACAAATCTTTTGAATGAAATTCTTCGTGAGCGTGTCTGTGAACTTGGTATGAGTAACTCTCGTTATTTTGATGTAAAGAGATATAAACTTGGTGATGAGGTGCTTTCAAAGCAGTTGCATGGTTTGAGAATGTATCGTTTGAGAAAGGTTGATGGACAATGGATTCATGTAAATGACATAAAAGATGCCAATACACAATGGTGGAATGGTGATAAGGTGACAGACAAGGGTAGTAACAAGAATCCTGGTTTCTACGAACCAACTCATTTTGATTATCAAAAGTTTGACCTAATTAAACGAACTCGCGCATGGTGGTCTGGCTATGATCCAAAATGGTATCTTGAGCCATTCCCAGAGACGGAAGTTAACAAGGGGTATGGTTTGACTCAAAATCCTGGTTGGTAATTTAAAGTTAATTGTTAACATTTAAAAAGTTAATAGCAATAATGAATAAGAATAATATATTAGTGTTGGCATTGTTGGCAAGCCTTGGTTTGCCAGCTGCTGCACAGAAAGATACAACTGCATTCAAAGACCAATTAGTTGATGTTGGCGCCGACGTGAATTTTTCACGTGAACAGTCTACTGCAGCTGTTTCTATTATCACAAATAATACGACAGATAAGCGTAGTGCAAGGAATATCGGAAATTCTATTATAGGTCAAGGACTTGGTCTTGTTTCTTTGCAGAATGCAGGTAATTACGCCGCACAGAATCCTACATTTTATGTACGTGGATTGCAGAGTCTATCAGGTAGCTCACCTCTGATACTTGTAGATGGTATCGAACGTGAAATTGATAATATATCTCCTGAGGAAGTTGAGTCTGTACAGATATTGAAAGATGCTGCTGCTGTTGCGTTGTACGGATATAAGGGTACAAATGGTGCCATATTGATAACAACGAAACGTGGTAAGTATAATTCTCAGGAAGTAAAGTTCACATACGATCATGTGTGGAACTTTATGGCAAACAAACCTAAGTTTGTTGATGCATCTACTTATGCACAGGCTGTAAATGAGGCTCGTGGTAATGATGGATTAGCTGCAAAATATTCTGATGCAGAAATTGCGGCATTCCAAAATGGTACATACCCTACAATGTATCCTAATGTAAATTGGGTTGATGAAGCATTCCGCAATACTGGAGTAACAAATAAATTCAATATTGAGTTCCGTGGTGGTGCGAAAAAATTCCGCTACTATACAATGATTGACCTTATTTCAGATAAGGGATTCATTAACAATTTTGATATGAATGATGGTTATTCAACACAGAATAAATATGTGAAGGGTAATCTTCGTACAAATTTGGATATAGACCTTTTCGATAAAACAAAACTAAAAGTTAATCTTTTGGGTGTTTTAGCTGAGGCTAGTCGTCCTGGTAATTCTGCTAATATATGGGATATGGTTTATTCTGTACCTTCTGCAGCTTTTCCTATAAAGAATGATAATGGCACTTGGGGTGGTAACGCTACATGGGATGGAACTGTAAACCCTGTTGCACAAAGTGCCGGTGCCGCTTATGCTAAGAATCATTCAAGAAGTCTTTTCTCTGATGCCACTCTTACTCAGGATCTGTCAGATTGGTTGAATGGTTTGGGTGCGACATTAAGAGTTTCTTATGATAATTCTTCAAATATATTGGAGAATCATAGCAAAGGATATGCATACGGTATGAATAGTGCTACTTGGGCAGCCGATGGAACAGCTACAGCAGGAACTTTATATACTGGCGGTGCAGAGACTGCGATGGGAGACGGTGCTACAACAAATAGTTTCAGTAAGCGTTTCCATTTTGATGGTGGATTTAACTACAATAATACATTTGGCAATCATTCAGTATATTCTCAGTTGAAATGGGATTATGAATATGAGGAGACAGATGGTATAAACACGGTACTCTATCGTCAGGATGCGTCTTGGTATACTCATTATGGTTTTAAGAATCGTTATTTTGCAGATTTAGCCCTTGTAGAATCTGGATCAAGCAGACTTGCACCAAGTACAAAATGGAACTTCTCTCCTACTTTGTCTGCCGCTTGGGTTATATCAAAGGAAAACTTCATGAAGAATGTGTCTTGGGTTAATTTCTTGAAACTACGTGCTTCTGCAGGTATAATCAATGCAGACTTCTTACCAAATGATACATGGACATATTATACTCAGCAGTATACAATGACAGGAGGAACGTATCCTTTTAATGAAACTTGGCAGTCTTCTTTTGGCCGTACAACTCTTGGTCGTTATGCTACTGAAAATCCTTCTCATGAAAAGGCTTATAAATATAATGTAGGTGTTGAGGCTACTCTTTTCCATGGATTGGATGTAACTTTAGAAGGTTATTATACACGTCATAATAATATATGGGTAACTTCAGACGGTAAATATACAGATGTTATTGGTCAGGATGCTCCTTATGAGAATGGTGGTATTGTTGATAATTCTGGTTTTGAGATTGGACTTGATTACAACAAGACAATCAGTGAAGTTACATTTAACGTAGGTGGTAACTTCAACTATAATCATAATAAAATCAAGGAACAATATGAGGAACCACGTCTTTACAGTAACCTTGTGCAGACTGGTCACCAACTAGGTCAGATTTATGGCTTGAAGGCAATCGGACTCTTCAAAGATGCTGCTGATATTGCTGCAAGTCCTAAGCAGAATTTCTCTACTGTTCAGCCAGGTGATATAAAATATCTTGATGTAAACGGCGATAATATTATCGACGCAAATGATAAGAGTGCAATCGGCCATAGCACAACTCCGGGTATGTATTATTCTTTGCATTTAGGTGCAGAATATAAAGGATTTGGTTTCTATTGCCTTTTCCAGGGTACAGGTCTTTATTCAGGAGTACTTAATACAAAGAGTATGTATTGGCCACTCATAAATAATACAACTATATCACAGTATTATTATGATAACCGTTGGACAGCAGATAATCAGAATGCAAAATTCCCTCGTCTAAGCAATGAAAATAATGCAAACAATTACCAGACAAGTACTTTATGGTTGGTAAATCGTTCTTTCTTTAAACTTCGTAATATCGAGCTTTATTATAACTTGCCTAAGTCTATACTCGAAAAGACTGGTTTTGTTAATGGAGCTAAAGTTTACGTTCGTGGAACAGACTTGTTCAGTCTTGATCATATGGATGTTTCAGATCCAGAGTCTTATGGTGCGACAAATCCATTGACAAGAAGTATTGTCGCAGGTCTTTCAGTTACATTCTAATAAATAAAAACGAGTGAAAATATGAAACTAAATAATATACTTTGTTCTTCGCTTGCTGTTCTTGCTCTTGCTTCATGCAATGACAAGATGGACTATAACGAGTACAATATTTATGATAAGGATTATGTATCAAAGACATTCAACAATGTTGGTGGCTTTATGACAGATATATATAATACTATCGATTATGATTATGGAAGTTATGGAAATGCTATCATGGGTAGTACTACTGATGAATCAGAGTTTGCTGTAAGCGGTACATCTATCGACGACTTCTTTAATGGAGCATGGAGTGCTACCAATGCAAAAAGTTCTGTTTGGAGCAATATGTATACAGGAATCAATATTTGTAATCAGGTTATGGATAAGTTTGTTGGACTTACTTTTCCTGATTACGAGATGAACTCTGACTACGACAAGCAGATGGCGCGCTATAATAATTATAAATGGGAAGCTCGTTTCTGGCGTGCTTATTTCTATTTTAATCTTGCAAAACAATATGGTGGTGTGCCATTGATAACTAAAGTACAATCACCTGATATTACTAATAAAACGTCAAGAGCAACATCTGATGAAACATTCAAATTCATTATAGATGAGTGTAATCTTGTACAAGATAGTATTGTTAAGAATCCTTCCGACTTCAACTTGCCTTCTGAAAATGATAATGGCCGTGCTAGTCGTATTACAGTCTTGGCATTGAAGGCTCGTGCTGCCCTATATTGGGCTAGTCCACTCTTTAATCCTCAGGGTGATAAGGAACGCTATCATACAGCAGCGCTATATACAAAGCAGCTTTTTGATGAATGTAAGGAGAGAGGTATAGATCTTACGGCTAATTATGCTGATCTATGGTCTGCAAATAACTGGAAGGATACTAATATAACTAAGGAAATTATTTTTGGTAGACGTATCTACGGTTCTGGATCAAATGGTGCTTCAAATACATTTGAAAGCCGTAACTATCCTGCTGGTATCGAAGGTGGAAATGGTGGAAACTGTCCTACTCAGAATCTAGTTGATGCTTATGATATGAAGGCTACCGGACTTGGAATCGGAGAAACAGGAAGTGGTTATGTAAGTTCAAATCCTTATGCTGGTCGTGACCCACGATTGGATGCTACTGTTGCTAAGAACGGTGATGTATGGCCAACATACCAAAAGGCTAAACTTGAAACTTTCTATGGTGGTGTAAATGGACAACCAATTTCTGGTGGAACCTTAACTGGTTACTATGTGAAGAAGCTATGTCATGGTGCAATTAATCTTACTGCAAATAGTAAATATACAGTTGACAACCATACTTGGGTTACATTCCGTCTTGGTGAATTCTATTTAAATTATGCTGAGGCTGTATTCAAGTATCTTGGTAGTGCTGATGCTACATCTGCAGAATTCCCAATGTCGGCACGTGAAGCAGCAAGTAAGACTCGTGTTCGTGCAGGTATGCCACAATTCCCTATAGGTATGGGTAATGATGCTTTCTGGGCAAAATACACCAATGAGCGCTTTGTTGAGCTTGCCTTTGAAGGACATCGTTTTTGGGATGTACGTCGTTGGAAGGAAGCAGACAAGTATTTCAAGGAGATAAAAGAAATGAAGCTTACTAAGAATGCAGATGGATCAATTTCTTACGCTCCTAACACAGTGACTCGTCAGTGGGATGACAAAATGTATCTTTTCCCAATTCCACAGACCGAAATACAAAAGAATAAAAATCTTACTCAAAATCCTGGATGGAAATAGATTTGACTTATAATGAATAATATGATTAAAAAAATATTATTATCTTTACTATCTCTACTTATCGTGGCTGGCGCTTATGCTCAGCCACGATATATTTGGGGGAAGATGAAGCATGAAAACCTCAATCGTGGATTGGTTGCAATTCGTCAAAGTAATGGTGATGTAGCTGTTGCGTGGCGTATGCTGCGTGCTGATAGTAATAAATGTGGCTTTGATTTGTATCGTAATGGTATTAAAATAAATAAAAAGAAGATAACAGGTGCAACTTTCTTCACAGATACTGCCCATGTTAATGGTAATGTACAGTATACCGTAAAAGGTGGAAGTGTTGATGGTAAATATTTATTGAAAGCCAATGCTCCAGATGATTATATTCCAATAAAGATCAACAAACCGGAAGGTGGAATAACTCCAGACGGACAGAGATATGATTATTCTGCAAATGATGCAAGTATTGGTGATGTTGATGGAGACGGACAGTATGAAATAATTCTGAAGTGGGATCCTTCAAATTCGCATGACAACTCTCAGAGTGGATATACGGGTAATACATACCTTGATTGTTACACGTTGGAAGGAAAACAACTTTGGCGCATAGATCTAGGTAAAAATATCCGTTCAGGTGCTCATTATACTCCATTTATGGTTTATGACTTTGATGGTGACGGCAAGGCTGAGGTCATGATGAGAACATGTGATGGAACAGTAGATGGATTAGGAAATGTTATTGGTGATGCCAATGCTGATTGGCGTGAGACTGCTGATAATAAATGGAGAGGAATAATAAAACATGGTAATGAGTATCTTACAGTTTTTGAAGGATTGACAGGAAAAGCTCTTGCTACAGTGAATTATGTTCCTTCACGTGGTAGAGTAGAAGATTGGGGTGATGACCATTCTAATCGTTCTGAGCGTTATCTTGCTGGAGTTGGATATCTTGATGGCGTGCATGCAAGTGCGATATTCATTAGAGGATATTACACCCGTACCGTAGTTGCAGCATGGAATTGGGACGGAAAAGAACTTAAACAGCATTGGGTTTTTGATACAAATAATCCTAAATGGAAAGATTATGCAGGTAATGGTAATCATAATATAAGAGTTGCAGATGTTGACGGTGATGGTTGCGACGAAATAACATTAGGTTCTGTTGCTATTGATAATGATGGCAATGGCTTATATAATACTCATATGGGACATGGTGATGCCATTCATCTTACTGCTTTTTATCCAGACTCAGACAAATTGCAAGTATGGGATTGTCATGAAAATCGTCGTGATGGAAGTGATTTCCGTGATGCGGCTACTGGTAAAGTAAAATTCCAAATACCGAGCAATGAAGATGTTGGTCGCTGTATGGCTGCTGATATTGACCCTACTAATCCTGGATTAGAAATGTGGAGTGCAGACAGTAAAGGTTTGCGTAATGTAAAAGGTGAAGCTCTTAATGGAAGAGTTCGTTCTACTAACTTTGGAATTTGGTGGGATGGAGACCTTTTGCGTGAATTGCTCGACCATGAGCGTGTGCTTAAATATGATTGGAAAGCTGGACGAACATATACATTGCAGCAGCTTAAATTCTGTAAGTTTAATAACGGAACAAAGTCAAATCCATGTTTAAGTGCTGATATACTAGGTGACTGGCGTGAAGAAATACTTACACGTGATGAAGCTAGCAGCGAACTTCGACTTTATGTTTCAACGATACCTACTACCCATCGTATAAATTGTCTTGAGGAGGATATTCCATATAGACTTGGTGTAACAGCAGAAAACTCTGGTTATAATCAACCGCCAGAGACAGGTTTTTATTTGGGGGCAGAATCTAAATTCTAGAAAGATGAAAGTATCAAAGCGTTTATTCTTATTATTCATTATCTTTGCGATGACAGTATCTGCCGTTGCCCAAGAAATGAATTTTAAATTATCAAAGCAGTCTGAAACACCGTTTTACTTTTCAGTAAAGGTTCCTGACGGCAATTATAAGGTAACTGTTACACTTGGATCACACAAAAAGAAGGCTATAACGACTGTTCGTGCTGAGTCACGAAGACTAATGGTCGAGAATTGTGCAACGTTAAAAGGACAATTCAAAACTTATGAGTTCATCGTAAACAAGCGTTCTCCAAGAATCAGTGGCACAAAGAAGGTTATTCTTAAAGACAGAGAAAAATATTATCTTGATTGGGATGATAGTCTCACCCTTGAGTTTAATGGAGTTAATCCATGTGTAAAGAGCATCGAGATACAACCAGACACCACAGCTCTAACGGTATTTCTGTGCGGAAATTCGACGGTAGTTGATCAAAGCAAAGAACCTTGGGCTAGTTGGGGACAGATGGTAACACGTTGGTTTGGACCAAATGTGTCTATTAGCAATCATGCTGAAAGTGGACTGACTGCTGGTAGCTTTTTGGCAGGAAACCGCCTTGACAAAATACTATGCATGATGAAGAAAGGCGATTATGTCATGTGCGAGTTTGGTCATAATGATCAGAAAGAGAAAGGATTTGGTTCTGGAGCTTGGTATAATTTTTCGTATAACTTGAAAAAGTTTATAGATGAGGTTCGTGCCAAAGGTGGCAATATCATCTTTGTAACCCCAACTCAAAGACGTAGTTTTGACTTGTCTAACGTTCATATACAAGAAACTCATGGAGACTATCCTGATGCCATGCGTGCTGTGGCTCGTCGTGAGAATGTACCAGTTATAGAACTTCATGATATGACTCGTACCTTCTTCGAGACTTTGGGATTCGAAAACAGTAAGAAAGCTTTAGTGCATTATCCTGCTGGAACATTCAAGGGACAGGACAAGGCTCTTGCTGATAATACTCATTTCAATCCTTATGGTGCTTACGAAGTAGCCAAGATGATCGTAATGGGAATGAAGCAACTTAATCTTCCAATGGTAAAGGCTTTGCGTAATGATTGGAAGGATTACAGTCCTTCTTCTCCAGATGATTATAATAAATTTGTATGGTATCCGGCTCCAGTCAGTGATACTATAAAACCTGATGGAAATTAAAATATTTGATAATAGAACGATGATAATCAAAACAAAATTATTTTTTACTGCATTTTGTATGTTGGCATTGCCTTCGATGGCTCAGAATAATGTGCCAAAACCATTGGCGGATGTTAACAATGTAGTTGATCTTACTCTTGACAGTCTTAACAAAGCGGAGACTGCCCGTATCCCAGCTGGTAGTAGTCGTAATGGAAACAATCCTGTATTGTTTCTTGTCGGTAATTCTACAATGCGTAATGGAACTTTAGGTAACGGTAATAACGGACAATGGGGCTGGGGATTCTTCGCTCATACATTTTTTGATGAGAATAAGATAACAGTAGAGAATCAAGCCTTGGGTGGAACAAGCAGCCGAACATTTTATAACAAGTTGTGGCCGGATGTAAGGAAAGCTCTTAAACCAGGTGATTGGGTTATCATTTCAATAGGTCATAATGATAATGGTCCTTATGATAGCGGACGTGCCCGTGCCAGTATTCCAGGAGTTGGTCATGATTCTCTGAATGTTACTATAAAGGAAACAGGAGTGAAAGAAACTGTCTATACTTATGGTGAGTATATGCGTCGTTTCATTCGTGATTGTCGTGCTGTTGGTGCAAAACCTATTCTGATGAGTCTCACTCCACGTGATGCTTTTGATGAGAAAACAGGCAAGATTGTCAGAAAGATACATACTCAGTGGCTTATGCAGGTTGCAGCCGAAGAAGGTGTTCCTTTTATAGATCTCAATGAAATTTCAGGAAAGAAACTTGATAGTTACAGCAAATGGAAAGAAAAGTACTTCTTCTATGAGGATCACATTCACAGTAGCCGTTTTGGTGCAATGATGAATGCTAGGAGCGCAGCAGAAGGTATTGCTATGAGTGATAATCCTGCATTGAAACCGCTTCAGAATATGATGCTTACAGTAGAACTTCCTGCATATAAAGTTCAGCGAGAGAAGGGTAAACCTGTTGTGTGGTTTACAGGCGACAGTACTGTTAAGAATACTGATAAGGATAAAAATGGTATGTGGGGACTTGGTTCTCAGGCTTATACCGTATTCGATAAAGAGAAAGTAACATGTTATAATGCCGCTCAAGCAGGACGTTCTTCACGTACATATCTGAATGAGGGTCGTTGGGATAAGGTGTATAATGCATTGGAACCAGGAGACTTTGTGTTTATACAATTTGGTCATAATGATATCGGTGGTATAGATAAAGAAAAGGAACGTGGTGTAATTCCTGGAGCTGCGGATACATGTCATGTCTATAAATCTGCTAAGGATGGTACTTATGAATTGGTTTATAGCTTTGGTTGGTATCTAAAGAAGTTTATTGATGACGTTCGTGAGAAAGGTGCAACGCCAATCCTTGTTTCTCTTACACCACGTAATGAATGGAGTAATGGTAAGATTGAGCGCCGTAACGATTCTTATGGAAAATGGTATCGTGAAGTTGTCAGTCAGACTGGAGTTGAGTTTGTTGACTTGCATAACATCATGGCTGATTATCTTGATAAGAAATGCGGAAGCAAGGAAAAGGCTGATAAGTATTATAATCATGACCACACCCATTCTTCACTTTTGGGTGCCAAGACAAATGCAAATAATATTGCTAAAGGTCTGAAAGCTATTCATAGTAAACTTGCTGGTTATTTAAAATAAATGTTTATGAAGAAACTGTTTTCATTGTTATTGCTGACTGTATGTATAGTCTCTAATGCGCAGTCATGGCAGAAGAAATGGCGTGTTGAATCTGAATCATCACAATATAAGGTTATACAGAATGGTGGTGATACTTTGGAAATAGTTTCCCCAAAAGGGCTTACATTATGGAATGTAAGCCCTCTTCATGGTGATATCACGGTTGAGTTTGATGCACAAGTTGTAATGACTGGTCCAAACGATAGACTTAGTGATCTCAACTCTTTCTTTATGGCTTCAGATCCAAAAGCCCAGAATATTTGGACCAATATGTCTGCTAGAGATGGAGTATTCAGCAGACAGACAGCTTTGCAGATGTATTATCTAGGTTATGGAGGTAACTATAATACCACTACACGTTTCCGCCGTTACACAGGAAATAGTCAACCTCCTGTAATTAGAGAGTATAAGGATGCTTCACATCTTCTTAAATCAAATCATTGGTATCATGTTAAGATAGAGAAGGTTGGAAACAGAATAAGATATTTTTTTGATGGCGAATGCATCGTTGATTATATTGATGCAAAACCTCTTGGACAGGGTTGGTTTGGTTTTCGCACAACCCTTTCACATACTCGTATAGCTAATTTTCATACATATAGAAGTAGCTTATCTGACGTTTCACTCCATTGGGTCGGAAATGTTCCTGATGTAGCTATGCCTGTAACATTTGGTGTGCCTTTTGCAAAGGGTGAAGTTACAGATAAGTCATTACATGATTATGGAATTTGCAATATTCCTGTTGATAGTTGGATAAATGCACGTTGGCAAGACGGAAGCGTTAAATGGGCTGCATTCTCTGCTTTAATACCTAAAGGAGTTAATGCTACCACATTAAAGGCTGGTTATGGACAGCATGTAAAGCATAATCTTGTGGACATTTCCAAAAACGGAATTACTGTAAATACTGGCGATATGAAAGTGCTATTCCCAAGACATGGGAATAGTTTTATGGATTATATAATATATAAGGGAATAAAGGTAGCTGACATGGGGCGTGTCGTAGCGTCAACATCTTTATCATCATATAAGTCAGTCATAGATACTACCTATATAGAGAATTGTGGTAATATTAGGGCGGTAGTACGTGTTAATGGTCATATGACTGGTGATAAAGAACCAAACATGACGTTGCCATTTACACTTCGTTTTTATCTTTATTATGGTAGTGAGCAAATAAGAATTCAGCATAGTTTTGTTTATGACGGAAATCAGAATAATGATTTCATAAAGAGCTTGGGACTTCAGTTTGATGTTCCTTTCCGCGAAACCGTTTATAATCGTCATATTGCGTTTTCTTTTGATGAGGATAGTGTATGGACAGAATCAGTGCAGCCTCTTGATGGCAGACGTGAATTAGATAAAGAGCACAATTATCTTTCTGACCAGATGAAAGGATTGCGCATACCAGAATACTCAACCTTTGCTGATGATCAGAAAACCCTTTTAGATGATTGGGCTTCTTGGGATGGATTCCGCCTATCACAACTTAATGATGGTTCGTTTACCATTCGCAAACGTGCTACAGGTAAGTCTCCTTGGATAGGAACTTTTACTGGTAAAAGATCATGTGGACTTGCTTATGTTGGTGATGTAAGTGGTGGTATATCTGCTACGTTGAAAGATTTTTGGCAAAGTTATCCATCAACACTTCAAATAGACAGTGCACGAACAAATATGGCGCGTATGACTATTTGGTTGTGGAGTCCTGAAGCTGAACCTATGGACTTGCGCCATTATGATGACAAGGCACATGGACTGGAATCCAGTTACGAGGATGTGCAGAAAGGCATGAGTGAACCTTATGGAATTGGTCGTACCAGTATTATCACGCTTCGTCCATATTCTTCTGTTCCGGGCACACTCCGTTTAAAACAAGATGCAATTGTTTCTGCAGATGATGCTCGTCTACTTCCTACAGCAGAATATCTGCATGATAAGAGAGCTTTTGGTGTTTGGTCGTTGCCATCTCAAAGTAAAGATACGCTAACATCTGTTGTTGAGAATAAACTTAATTGGTGGATAGGAACATATAAAAAAGCCGTAGCAGATTATCATTGGTATGGCTTTTGGAATTATGGAGATTTCATGCATGCATATTCCCCAGAACGTTCAGAATGGCGTTATGATGTTGGTGGATATGCATGGGACAATACTGAATTAGCAAGTCCTGATTGGCTATGGTATAGTTTCCTTCGTACTGGGCGTGCCGATATATGGAAGATGGCAGAAGCTATGACAAGGCATAACTCTGAAGTGGATGTATATCATCTAGGTGATATGAAAGGACTTGGAAGCCGTCATAATGTAAGTCATTGGGGATGTGGAGCTAAGGAGGCAAGAATCTCGCAGTCAGCTTTTGATAGATTCCTATATTATCTTACATCTGACGAACGACTTGGTGATATTATGCATGATGAAACCGATGCTGATATAATGTTATATCATATTGATCCGATGCGACTTGCTGAGCCAATTTCTGAGTATCCATGTACTGCGCCAGCTCGTTTGCGTTTTGGTCCAGACTGGCTTGCTTATGCAGGAAACTGGATGACAGAGTGGGAGAGAACGGGTAATACCAAATATCGTGATAAGATTATTGCTGGTCTGAAGAGTATTTCCTCGCTCCCTGACGGAATCTTCACAGGAAATCTTGCTAAAGGATATGATCCTGCAACTGGTATAATTAGTTATGAGGGTGACGTTAATATGAAGAAGACAAATCACTTAATGACTATTATGGGCGGTTTCGAAGTGATGAATGAACTGCGTCAAATGATAACTGTCCCTGAATTTGAACATACATGGCTTGATTTTGCACATAGATATCAACTCATGGCGATGAAGAATCATAATCATTTCCCAGTAAGACGCCTGCAGGCTTTCGCAGCATATTCGCTTAACGATAAGGTTATGCGAAACGCTGCTTGGAATAGCCTGCTTAAGGATTTTGATAACTTCTCAACAAATGATGCTGCTCTTTGGAGTCTTGATGCAATCTATATGTTGGAAGTTATTCCTGAGAAATAAAGAGTTTGGCTCTTATGTTGATATAGTTTCTTCTTTGGTCAAACTATTATTTTATCATTTTGAACTTAAAGAAGTCCATATCAACATAACCGCCTGCTTGTTTTGTAGCATAATTGAAGATTGCAAATCTAGTACCCATAAAGAAACGGCGATAGTCGAAGATCATCTTGTAATCGCTTCCTATTTTGTTCCAATTCTTATTGTCAAGGCTATAATAGAACTTTGCAATGTCTTTACCTGGATTGAAGTCTACATCTATGCGTAGATAAATCTTGTTTGATTTTATCTCTACACTGTCTTTTACGTTTTTCTTAACTCCGGTAATAGCTTTCTCACGGTCGCTGAGACTAACAGACTCTTCGCTCATTGTTAATACATTCTTTTTACCTATCTTTTTTATAGTGAGTATACCCGAATCACCATTGAAAGCTGCCAACCCAGTGTTATCACCGTCTTTCATCTTACTGATGTCAAGACTTATAACAGCACTGCTCTTTGGCCCCTTCATACGTTGTGATATAGTGTTGGGTGCGTCAAAAATGCTATTTGATATGCGGCTAGTTTTAAGTCTAAGATAGCCACTTCGTTCTGATAACGACCACGCATTGTCAATAGGGTTGTGATTCCATTGCCAATACATATTTAATTTTTTATTGTTGAAGTCATCACTTCCCACAATATCCGTAGTCTTACATCCTTGTATAGGCTTGTCCATTATCTCTGGAACGTGACCTTTTTCGTCGCCAAGAATAGGCCATTCGTTAATCCAGTTACATGGTTCAAGTGTCAACACACGACCGACTCCACCACGATCCTGAAATATTATTCCATACCATTTGCCGTCTTTTGCATCAACGATTGTACCCTGACCTACGTATGGAAAACCACCGAATGGAGTTTCCAAAATAGTCTTCTTTTCAAATGGACCATGAATGTTGGTTGCGCGGTAGCATACTTGATGGCGAGCCTTACCAGCAGGCCATGAAATCATTAGTAGGTAGTATTTGCCGTCATGTTTTACCATACGGCTACCCTCAAGTAGTCCAGTCTCGTCAGCTTCACGATTGAATAGTTTTACATCGCTGCCTTCTTTCATCCCTTTCAAATCAGATGTCAGTTCACACATCTGTCCTGTGCCATATACAACATAAGCACGGTCGTCATCGTCAAAAAATAATGTGGCATCATGTAAATGTCTCATTCTTGAAACTAGAGTCCATTTGTCAGTAGCATTCTTTGCTGTGTATATATATGTGTCGCCTCCAGGATTATCATTTGGTGCAAACAGAACATAGAATCTACCTTTATGATATTTTAGTGATGTAGCCCATTGTCCACGACCATATACAGTTCCCTCTTTCATGTCGTATTTTGGCGAATCAGTAAGTTTGTCAAATACGTAGTTAACTGTTTCCCAGTTCACTAAGTCTTTTGATCGCATGATTGGTGCTCCAGGCATAAGATGCATGGTTGTGGTCACCATATAAAAATAATCTCCAACCCTTATCACATCTGGGTCTGGAGCATCTGCCCAAATCACTGGATTTGTGAATTGGCGACTAGTGGTGTTACTACTCTTCTTATGGTCTTTTCCAAAACAAGTGGATGCAGCCAATGTAAGAAATAAAAAAAATAAAAAGCGATTGCGGATCATATCAAATATTATATTAGTTCCCGCAAAATTACAACTTTTTATAATGCAAAGAAAACTGCCATGTTTCATAAACTTTTTGTTATGTAACATGGCAGTTTTTTTTATTAAATATGTGCCTTTATTTCGCTTCCATCGTAATTAATGTGATACTTTTTACCATTTGGCGTTACGATATCGAATTGTCTTTCTTTTATTATTCCTGGATAGTTGCCTTCTTGTTTCCCTATTGTTAGGATTTTGTTGGCATCGTCCCAATGGAAATTTATTGTGGCATACATTCCTTTCTCGTAATTATAGTTATCTCCCTCGTCTTCATACAGCGTAAAGTTACCGTTTGCACCAGGGTAGAGTCTTATTTCCAAGTTGTCCCACTTCTTTTCACCTGTATATTCCATTTCTGGTGCAAGTGGAATGATGCTTCCTGCACGCATAAACATTGGTACCTCCGCTATTGATGTGCTTATGTTTACATATTGACCTCCGTTGTATTGTTTGCCAGTCCAGAAGTCAAACCATTTGGTTCCAGCAGGAAGATACTTAAGTGTGGTCTTATTTTCTTTGAAGTTTATAGCTGAGTTCTCAGTCTGTGAATTGGCCTCTTTGCTGTCCCAGCCAGTCATGGCGTTCTCCTTTATTATCTTTTCCTGTGTATAAGTTGCCTCTACTATTGGGGCTGCGAGGATAGAACTTCCAAACATGAATTCATTAGGCATATTCCACACTTTGCGGTCTGAAGCAAAATCAGAGAATAGCGGGCGCATATAACTGTAGTCTTTGCTGCTTACTTGCCATGCTGTTGAATAGATATAAGGTAGTAGTCGGTAGCGAAGATTAATCATCTTCTCTATGGCGTCATAGATAGGTTCGCCCTTCTTACCAAACTGATAAATTTCACGTGGTGCGTCTGTTCCATGACTTCTGAATACAGGACAGAATAAACCATATTGCAACCAACGTACATATAGTTCTTGGTATTGTGGGTTATGAGTGGCAGAACCGCTGCCGTTGTTATTGTATGAACCACAGAAGAACCCACCTATGTCTGTATTGAAGTTAGGATCACCAGTAAGTGAGAAGTTAAGTCCTGCAGGAATTTGCTTTCTCAGCATATCCCATGAAGAAGCCACATCACCGCTCCACATATTTGAACCATATCTCTGTTGACCTGCAAAGGCAGAACGTGTCATGATAAACACACGTTTATCGCTATTCTCCTTGCGCTGGCTGTCATAAACTCCACCAACTGTGCATAGTGGGAATGCGTTCCTCATGCTACGCCATGTTCCGTTGCCTGCTTTATGTTCATAGTCATGTTCTGTTGCATTGAAAAAGTCAGGATCTGTAGAGTCCATCCACCAAGCATCAACGCCTTGATTAAAAAGACGCTTTAAGTTTTGCCAATATATATCACGTGCATCTTGGCTGAAAGCATCATATACACGCACTCCTGATGGATAGTCCATACGTGGTGGCCAAGGGGTGAGTCCGCTTTGTGGCCAAGTTTGGAAATCAAACAACAGTCCTTTTTCGTTTAGTTGTTTGTATGCTTTTGTCATAGGTCCGAAACTTGCCCATATAGATATCATTAAATGTGCATTCTTGCTGTGTACCTTTTCTATCATCTTTGCTCCGTCAAGATAATCGTCAGCAAGAAATTCCATTGCGTTCCAGTTATAGTTGCTTCCCCAGTATTGCCAGTCTTGTATAATTCCGTCAAGAGGAACGTGCAGTTCTCTGTATTTATCTACTACGTCAACAACTTCCTTGCTGCTCTTGTATCTCTCCTTGCTCTGCCAATACCCGAAAGTCCATAGGGGGAACATAGGAACTTTTCCAGAAAGATGTCTCATCTGTGATATCACTCCATCAGCATTTTTGCCATACATGAAGTAATAATCCATTCCGTCTCCTACTTCTGATGATAACGACATTCCATTTGCGTCGTCGTCATAGTTCGTTGGTGAATAGTTGTCCCAGTATAGTCCCCAACCTTTTATTGACTGCACAACATTTTGAAAGTCTTCCAAATTAGACTGTTCCATAAGTTTGTGAGTATTTCGGCGGTTGAGAATGCCGTTTTGTATTGTTCCAAGACCATATACCGGTTCGTCTTTTTCCAAAGAGAAAGTCTGACTAACTTTGTATGCTCCTTTATCAGCTCCATCTGTACGTAAAACAAAATTACTGTTCTTTTCTTTCAGAAGTAACTTTCCTTTTTTGTTTTTGAAAGTAATTCTACCCAGTTTGTCAACAGTTATGCTTATAGAATCACTTGTAATCTTGTTGCCATTTCTCGTTATCGCCACGTCTAGCGGATTGGCAATAACAACAAGACTTTTCTTGTTGAAAGTGTGACCTGTTGGAACCTTTACGATCCTCACGATAGACGGAGTATAAAACTCCACCTTGATGTCGCATGACTTAGTGGTAAACTCCACTTCGTTTTTTGCTGTTGTGGTTATGGCAAAGCCTATAAACCCTATCAGAAATAGTTTTCTAAATATCATGATATATTTTAAAAATAATATTAATCCAATGTCTTTGTTTAATATGTGCAAATATACAATATTATTTTTTATTTTAGCCAATCATTATGTTTCAAATTCTTTTTGCGGTGTAACATTGCCTACAATAATAAAATAAAATCTAATAAATATTGTTTTTGTCATTTCTTTTTTGTTACTTTGTGGAAAGAAAAATTATTAGAACATATAAATATGGGAAAAGGAAAGAAAGGCGGTAAACGCATGACAAAGAAGCAACTGAGCGAAGTATTGCAAGGTTTCTTCTCTTCTCAGCCGGGTAAGACGCTGAGTTTTAAGGAAATATTCCGTACCCTAAGATTAGACACTCATCCACTCAAGATGCTTGCCATTGATATAATGGAAGAAATGGTTTGGGATGATTTTATTACGAAGGTTACAGACAGTTCATATAGTTTGAATACAAAGGGACAGTTACAGGAAGGTACTTTCCTAAGAAAGTCTAATGGTAAGAATTCATTCTTGCCTGAGGATGGTGGCTCTCCTATCTTTGTTTCTGAACGTAACTCTATGTGGGCACTGAATGGCGATCGTGTTAGAGTAAGTTTTATGGCACGTCGTCAGAACCATATTAAGGAAGCACAAGTAATTGAAATTCTTGAAAGAAAGAAGGATCAGTTTGTCGGCAGACTTCGTGTAGACAAGGGCCTTGCTTATCTTGTAACTCCTGAAAACACGTTTGTTCATGACATCATTATCCCGAAGAATAAACTTAAAGGTGGAAAAAGTGATGACAAAGCTATTGTAAAGATTACTCAATGGCCTGATGCTGAACATAAGAACCTTATAGGTGAAGTTATTGACGTGTTGGGACAGACTGGTGACAACGATGTCGAGATGAATACTATTCTCGCACAATATGGATTACCTTATAAATATCCTAAAGTAGTAGAGGATGCCGCCAACAGTATCACTGGTGAAATCACAAAACAAGATGAGGCTGAACGTGAAGATTTCCGTGATGTATTCACTTGCACCATTGACCCTAAAGACGCAAAGGACTTCGATGATGCCCTTTCAATTAAATTGCTTGATAAAGGTTTGTGGCAGATAGGTGTTCACATTGCTGATGTTAGCCATTATGTAACAGAAGGTTCTATCATAGATAAGGAGGCTGTGAAACGTGCCACCAGTGTTTATCTTGTAGACCGCACGATACCGATGTTACCTGAACGCTTGTGTAACTTAATCTGTTCTTTGCGACCAGATGAGGATAAACTTACGTATAGTGTTATATTCAATATTGATGAAGAGGCTAACATAAAGAGTTGGAGAGTCGTTCATACGATAATCCGAAGCAATAGAAGATATGCTTACGAAGAGGTACAGCAACTGCTTGAGGATAATGGTGTCGTTGACGGTACCGGTGAACCTGCTCCTATAGCTCCTGCTGGAGGATATAAGGGTGAGAATGCTGATCAGTTGATTATGCTCGACAGAATCGCAAAGATGTTTCGTGCTAAACGCTTTAAGGGTGGTGCTGTTAAGTTTGATCGTGAGGAACTTCATTTCGATATTGATGAGACCGGCAAACCTACACGTTGCTATTTCAAGCGTTCAAAAGATGCTAACAAACTTGTTGAGGAATTCATGCTTCTTGCCAACCGTACTGTTGCCGAGAGTATTGGCAAGGTGAAAAATGGTGCAAAGGCAAAGACACTTCCTTATCGTATTCACGATAATCCAGATCCACAGAAGTTGGAAACTCTACGCCAGTTTATCGTTAAATTCGGATATAGGGTAAAGACAGAAGGAACTAAGGGTGCTACTGCACGTAGTCTTAACAAGTTGATGGATGACTGTGCTGGCAAAGCAGAGCAGAAGATGATTCAGTCTGTTGCCTTGCGTGCTATGATGAAGGCAAAATATAGTGTTCACAATATCGGACACTTTGGATTGGCTTTCGACTATTACACTCATTTCACGAGTCCTATACGTAGATACCCAGACACAATGGTACATCGTCTTCTTACAAGATACGCAGAAGGTGGACGAAGTGCAAACGAGAAGCATTACGAGGAACTTTGTGAGCATTGTTCTGATATGGAAATTATTGCTCAGAGTGCCGAACGTGATTCTATAAAATATAAGATGGTAGAGTTCATGAGCGATAAAGTTGGTGAAGTCTTCGAGGCTCATATCAGCGGTATCACAAGTTATGGTGTTTATGCAGAAATAGATGAAAATCATTGCGAGGGAATGATTCCTATGCGTGATTTGGATGATGACTATTATGATTTTGACGAGCGTAATTTCTGTTTGCGTGGTCGTCGTCATCACCATACATACCAGCTTGGTGACGCTATTAAGATTAAAGTTGCAAAAGCCAATCTTGAAAGAAAACAACTTGATTTCGGGCTTAGCGAATAATTCGGTGTTCTTCAGAACATCGTGCTTAACTTAAATATATAAAAGCTGAGAGTGAAACATTCACTCTCAGCTTTTTTAATAAGTTAAACACAAATTCTGTGGTTAAGTAAAGCTAAAGGTTAGAATTATATTTAAAAATTAATTTGTAAATGTATCAACTTTAAATTAATGCTTTTATCTTTGCAATCAGAATAGATAATTATATAAAATAAATATATGAGAAGATTTAAACTTTCATTTTTACTCGTGTTAATCTCCATCAGTTCTTTTTCACAGATAAGCACTATTAAAGATAAGATAAACAACGTTATCAATAATAAGAATGCAGGAATAGGAGTCGCAATATTAGACCTTAATAGTAACGAGTCTGTTGTTATTAATGGTGAAGGGCATTTCCCGATGCAAAGTGTATTCAAATTTCCGATAGCTCTAAAGGTTTTAAATGATGTTGATAATGATAAGATAAAACTTAGTGACTCTGTATTTATTAGTTCAGCAGAATTACAGAAAAAAACATGGAGTACTATACAAGAGAAATATCCAAATGGAAATATTAAAATGGCACTTTCTGATATCATATATTATATGGTCGCTATAAGTGATAATATTGGGTGTGACGTCATTCTTAAAAATAATGGAGGTGCTTCATCTGTCAATCATTATTTAAGGTCTATCGGAATTGAAAACATGACAATTAAGATAAACGAGGCAGAACAACAAGCAAAGCCTGATAAGCAAGTTCAAAATTGGACAACTCCTAATGAGGCTATAAATTTGCTAACTATGTTTTATAAACATAGTTTATTGAAACCTGCTACTCAGATTTTTTTATGGGATACAATGAAAAAGACAGCTACTGGCTCTATTAAAAATAAACTGCCAAAAGGAATTGTTGTTATACATAAAACGGGATCTGCTCCAAATATAAAAAATGGAACAGCTGTTAATAATGATGTTGGTATAATGATCTTCCCAAATAAAAAGGCTGTTGCCTATGCTATCTTTATTAAAGATTCCAAAGAGACTTCTGATACTAACTATAATATCATAGCTGAGATAGGAAAGATTATTGCTGAAAATAAAAAGTAATTAAATATATATATTAAAATGCCCCCGAAAGTTAATAGTCATACTCTCGGGGGCATTTCATATTTAGTGAAAAAAGTTATTTATCGTTTCCTTCTGCTGGTCCTCTGTGTCCGTGCTTAGGCATCATACTTTGGTATGTTGTATATTGACTTGAAGATAAAATGCCTTTCAACTCATTTTCATAAGCCTGCTTCTTAGCACGATGTTCTTCCATCATCTTTTTCATCTCTTCTGTCATCTGTGGCTGCTCGCTGTTATCCATATTTTCCATTCTAGGAGGACGCTGACCTCTCATTCCCTGATGACCTTTAAGTATGTCGGCGTATTTCTCGTTCAACGCCTTAACCTTAGCAAACTGTTCATCTGTAAGCCCAAGTTTGTTTTGCATCTGTGTTGTTATCTGTTCCACAGTCATCGGCTCAGGATGATTCATAGGTCTACCGTCTGATGGATTTTGAGCCATTGCCAGTGACATAGTCATTGCGGCAATCATTGTTAGCATAAACTTTTTCATAATTCTCTTTTTTTGTTGATTTTATAATTGTTTGAATTTTAAACTTATGCAAATATATGCCATCGTTTCAATAAGTCAAAAATAATTCAGTCAACAGGTTATTTTTTTAAGTGAAACATCTTGTTTTGTACAAAACATCATTCAACAGTCTTACTTGTTTTTCCAGAATTATATCTAATTATATAGAGTCCTCTTTTCTGTATGCTGTTGGTACGCATTCCGTTGATAGTATATATGGCTGCAATGTCGCCATTAGCATCATCTCCCTTTATATTTCTCACGGCAGTAGTAGAACTATATTCAATGTAGCCAATGTCTTTTGTGTTGCCTATACTATATCCCCTGCCAGTCACCTCTGTAAGTTTTGCCGTAAGGTCAGTTCCTGAGCCAATAAGTTGTGAACCAGGGCTTAGATGAAGCAATGAACTCTCAGCAATACTTCCGTCGCTATTGCGTGAGGCAAGTACCTTTGTTGTGTCTATACTTGCAAAATCAGAAGTGCTAACACTGAACCCAGAGTTCCATGTGTTATTCTCATTAATAATGTTGCTGCATTTAAACGAGTTAGTCCCCTTTGAATCAAGACTAATGCAGTTTTCTATATCAAGGCTATAACCATTGTCATTGTAAAAACCATAGTTGCTCCCCCCATCGTTTCCGTTAGCGTATGATGTGCAGTTGTATATCTGTATCTTGCCAGCGTCACTGTTCTGGTCGAAACCTTTTACTGAGTTACCAATAGAAAGGCAACGGAACAGCAATACATCATGCTTTGTATTCGCTCCACCAATCTTGAATCCGTTTCCGTTTCCGTTGTTGTAATATTCCTTTAATGAGCATTTGTGAGTTTTACCATTATCATCGGTAATCGTTATTCCGTCTCCGACAAACTGATTAAACCATGTTGCGTCTTTCTCCAGTCTGGGGAAATTACTCAAGTCGAAAGTAGCAGGACCGTTTTGAAAACAGATACAGTTTATGAATACAGTTGTTCCTCCAATACGTTGATAGAAGTCCCATCCGTCATCAGAATTATTCCATGATCTGCATCCAATATAAGTGTTTCCTGGAGATGCCTCGTATTGCTTGTCTCCAAATCCGTCAGCATTGCCTCCGAAGTCAGCTGCCGTGATGCCACCTTTCTCATAGTCAAAGTTATCGTGTGAGTCGCAGTTCAGTATAACGTTGCTTTTGCCTCCTTTTTGTTGCATTCCAGTATCGCTGTTGCCATATACATCCATTAATTCCATTATGTTATATGAACCATTGTTCTGGAATCCTTGTTTGCCGGCATATCTCACGGTAATTCCTTTTATATGTACATAGTCTGCATCAAGATCAACGCCATGACTTCCATAAGCTTCCTTCCTGAAATCCAGAATAGGTTTACTGTTTTTGTATGCGCCTATGAAAATCATATTGCTTACAGTTCCTGACTTGCTTATTCTAATCGTGGAAGTCAAGTCATATTGTCCGTCAAGCAAATAAAGGTTGTCGCCAGCAACGAGCTTGTCTATAGCTGTAGTTAATGCCATTGGAGAATCTGCACTGCTACCGTCTCCTGTGGCATCAGGTGCGGTGTAGTAGTCTGTTGCGTTCATCGCAAATGGACATAAGGCAAACATCGTCATTAATAAATTGTGTTTTAGTTTCATGCTTTTGTTATTTGTAGATTATTTCTAATACGCAAAGATATATAAATAGTTGTTTCGTGATATTATCTTTGATTATAATTAATGTTAGCAAATATAATTTTAACAAAGTCGTTTTGCTTTAGATATAAAGTTTATATCCTTGCTGAACTGTGGTATCTGAAGATTATTGTTAGTAAAAGAAAGGTTAGCTGAAGAACTATTACAAAATATACCCTGTATTAAACATGATATAAAATGTTCATCGGCAGCGACTATTTCGTCTCCCGCAGATGTTTTTCTTTGCATGTGTAAACGGCCTATTCTCACGCTGATTACGCTGGTTTACGCAGACGAAAGACTGTTTCGACAAATAGATCTGCTAAAGCAGATGCCGTAGATAACGTTGAGAAAGACAGTTACCGCATAGTGGAGGTACGCCGTTCATGCTGTTTGCGGTTTATCTGCGTGAATCTGCGTAATCTGCGTGAGAATATTCACGCAAGCGTACTCAATCTATCACCAAAGAAGAACCCCAATATGTCTCTCGCAGATCTCGCAGATAAACCACAACAACTTTACAAGCTATAATATCTGCGAAATAATGCAGCTTTGCTACATTCTCACTGCGTAATCAGCGAGAGAATAACCCGCAAGCGTACTCAATCAATTGCATAAAGAACCCTAATTAAGTCTCTCGCAGATCTTTCCTCATAGCACATCTCTACACTATCTGCTAAAGCTGTATCATTCGGTCAAGGAAAAAATCATCCAATTGAGTTGAAAACATGATGGCGAACAGTATGTCAAGTAGTTTAAATTCCTATGATAATGGTGTTTAAGTGGTAATAGACAGCGCTTGCATTAATAATATATTATAGCACAACCGCCTAAAAGTCAGTCGGTTATGCTATATAGAAAGTGAATCAATTCTTTGAGACATCCAACTTAATTTCCAAAGTGTCGTTTTTAGTTTGGTCGAACAAGTAGTACGAATTTGTCCTTTCTGTTAGATGAGTCAAAGTCACAACATGAATATTGTTGTTTTTGGGTATGTACGTACATTTTTTCCTGTCGTATACAAAGAATCTTTGATCGGAGTAAGACACAGTTTTACACTTTGACGGAAGTTTACCAACAACTGGATTGATAACAACAAAGTCAGGAGGGGCTACTAGATGTTGATTTTGTTCTTCTGGCGGAAATAGTTCCCGAAATTCTTTTTCTTTCTTATATATAGCGTGTCGTTACCTTCTACAAAGAGGAACGATACAACATCTTCCATATATCTGTTACGGATAAGTAATGATATGCTGTCACATGTTTTCCCCCTTTTTTGATACAAAGTAAAATTAAGTAAAGAATCAGCTTCCTGTTCTGTAAATCTTATTTGCAACCCGAATCTATCAACAGTTGCTTTAAATGTTCTGTCATACGAGTGAAAGCTACTATATAGAATGATTGCTATATATACCATAGCGGGTATGCATAGTATAACAAGAAAGATTATATATATTCTTTTTTTCATTTAGTGAGGTAATTTGAAATTCTGTTTTCCAATCTTGTTCATGCTATATCTTATTAAAGCTATGTACAGAATAATATCACCTGCAGAACTTCCTATGTCAAACTTGTTTATCATTATCTATTTGTTTTTTACGCAATACGACTTGATTTAATTATTAGTTATTCCCATGTATCGTGCCTGATGTCTTACGTATTACCTTTTTATTTGCCATGATACATTCTTAATACCTTACCATCAGATTTCTGTATAAATATCTCGGCAACCCCACCCAGATAACCTTCTGGAAGAGAACCAGATATGTACCATACTCTGTTATTTATTAATTCTACATCAAAAGGCTTTTCTTCGTTAATTTCTTCTTCTCCATAGTGATAATTAAGTATTATCTTTGCAAAATCTACTGCTGTCTTAGCATTTGGAATGATTCCGTTCTCATGCCTGTCTACCTTAAAAGGGGCTAGTCCAATTTTATAATTGATACTATCATCTACCGGTTTTAGTACATCTATCGTATCTTCGTCTACTTTCACTTTTCCCTTAAAGATATAATCTTGTTTAACTACGACTTTTTTATTTTTCACTGAGTCATATTCTGACTTGATAAATATTCCTAGTATTATTCCTACTAAAAATATTATTATAGTTGTTATTATTTT
>Ga0183099_1000397_pt1 | contig 32915 bp, 27 predicted proteins | sample Biomet1_FD_127788 | JGI IMG/M metagenome (GOLD analysis project Ga0183099, IMG submission 127788) | Microbial communities from bioreactor (seeded with anoxic lake sediment) at LBNL, California, USA - Biofuel metagenome 1 | ecosystem: Engineered > Bioreactor > Anaerobic > Unclassified ... | reverse complement strand
TCATCGGTTATCGTGAATATCCAAAATACGGCATGATTAATCGCTACTTCGTTTATAAGCAGGCTTTAATGAAAGAAGCTGGACAACTCGTACAAGCAGGCGTTATTTATGAAAAAGAAGATATATACTATCTCGCTTTTGAAGAACTTCGCGAAGTCGTACGCACAGATAAACTGGATTACCAGATCATCAGCAAACGAAAAGACGAGTGCAAATTATATGAAAAACTAACTCCACCACGTGTTATCACATCTGATGGTGAAATCATTTCAGGTAAGTACAAACGAGAAAATCTCGCAGCCGAAGCGATTGTAGGTCTACCTGTTTCTTTCGGAGTTATAGAGGGACGAGCACGTGTTATCATATGTATGGAGGATGCGGATCTGGAAGATGGAGATATATTAGTCACCTCCTTTGCTGACCCTAGCTGGACACCATTATTTGTATCCATAAAAGGTCTAGTCACCGAAGTTGGTGGACTGATGACCCATGGAGCAGTTATCGCACGTGAATATGGATTACCAGCAGTTGTCGGAGTGGAAAATGCCACCAAACTGATAAAAGATGGGCAACGAATTCGCGTACATGGAACAGAAGGGTATGTAGAAATCCTATAATGGGAAAGAGGTGTCTTACTCACAACTTAGTCTTCACTTAGTTGTGAAATCATATTACTTATATGGTATAATCTGGGTGTATATTAATTCCTTATCGTCCAAAAGGAGGTCCCTGCTTATGGAAAAATATTTTGCTGTTTGGTTGGGTGCATATGCATTGGTTACAATCGGAGTAATATTTTATATAAGAAAGAAAAATCGGAAGCATGACCTTAACAAAATTTCAATAATAGCAGGTCTAATTTTAGCTGTTGCACTTGGAATCATTTTATTTATTGCTATGAAAATTCAAATAGCCAATATCCTATCTTAGTTCAATAAGGCGTTTTCATTCTATCATTTACAATCAAACAGAATATTTCATTACATTTCGGCTAAACTAACATTATGAAAGCGAGGTGATTAGTTTGACTGTACAAAGCGATTTACAAAAAGCAATAGCATCATGTGAAGCTGCCAAAGGAAGCTATGCCATGATGGCTCAATCAACTGAAGATAAAACGGCAAAACAGGTATATAATCAAATGAAATCAGATATTGATGTACATCTTCAATTTTTAAATAGTAGATTGGGCTATTTAAACGATAGCAATCAATTAAATAGTAAACAGCAATAATAGCAAAAAAACGGTTTGTATTTATCGTCAAGGGACAGAGCTTGTATAAAAGCTCCGTCCTTCTTTGTTTTAATAACTTTAAATAATTAAAAAGCATTTCTCAATGTATCTGTTGGTTCTTTCTAATCTAATCACATAATTAAAAGTATGTATTGAAAAACAGCCATTAAGCTCCTTTTTTTGTTTGATAGTTCAACAAGCCCAACCCCAGACGTATAATTAACCGGCTTCCGCAGAAACTAAAAATATTTCCGATGATTGAAGGGAGAATCAAAATATTCCGATGAATAACAATGCACCGCATAAAATTGACAGTACCTTTGAGCTGCTGCGAGAAGGATATCATTTTATCAATAATAACACCGATCAATTCCAGTCAAATCTTTTTGAGACACGCTTAATGGGGCAAAAAGTGATTTGTATAAGCGGTAAAGAGGCTGCACAGATATTTTACAATTCTGAATGGTTTCAACGAGAAGGTGCGGCACCAAAGCGAATACAAAAAACTTTATTCGGGGAGCAGGCAATCCAATCTATGGATGGTGAGGCTCATATTCATAGAAAACATCTTTTTCTGTCATTGGTGACCCCATTACACCAAAAATACCTTGCTGAGATCGTTATGGGAAAGTATCTTTCTTCGCTTAGCAAATGGGAAAAGAAGAAGCGAATTGTACTATTTGATGAAGTAAAAGAAATTTTATGCAATGCTGCATGTCAATGGGCAGGTGTTCCGATACCAGACTCTGAAGTAAAAAAAAGGGCAGAGGATTTCAGTTTAATGGTTGATGCCTTTGGAGCAGTAGGCACAAGGCACAGGAAAGGAAGACAAGCAAGAACCAGAGCGGAGGAGTGGATAAAAGGTGTTATTGAAGAGGTTCGGACCGGAAAGCTTAAGGCAGTAGAGGGAACGGCGCTTTATGAGATGACATTTCATAAGAATCTTACCGGGCAACAGTTGGATGAACAAATGGCAGCTGTAGAGCTTATCAATGTTCTGCGCCCTATTGTGGCAATTTCAACCTATATAACCTTTGCAGCTTTAGCTTTGCATGATCACCCGGAGTGTAAACGGAGAATAATCGCCCATGAATCCGGATATCCTGAAAATTTTGCGCAGGAAGTCCGCCGATACTACCCTTTTGGGCCATTCCTGGGAGCAAGAGTGCGGAAGGATTTCTCATGGAATCATTATAACTTCAGTAAGGGTAGACTGGTGCTCCTTGATATTTATGGCACAAATCACGATCCACTGCTGTGGGATAATCCTCAAAGGTTCAATCCGGATCGATTTAAGGAATGGGACGGTAACCCGTTTGATTTCATTCCTCAAGGAGGGGGTGATCCGGCAAATGGTCACCGCTGCCCGGGCGATGGTATTGCTGTTGAAATCATAAAAACGAGTTTAGATTTTCTTGTAAACAGAATTGATTATGATGTGCCGGAACAAGATTTAAGCTACAGTTTAACAAGAATGCCGACCTTGCCGAAAAGTGGATTTATTATGAGTAATATCAGGCGGAAAGAATTAAATTAATCGTGTTTACAATTCAAAGAGAACGAAGACTTCCCCCGAGGCGGGAGGTCTTCTTTACGTTAACCAAAGATTATTCGCGGAATAGCATTTGAAAATGATATAATATGTTCAGAAGGAGGGATCCGCATGAACAATCGGGAAACGAGTCACAACGTTAAAGAGAGGAAGGAAATCTTCAAAACTTCTTCAGGGATTGAAATCAAACAATTTTATACCCATTCGGATTCAGAACAATTCTTAACGGAGGATTCTTCTGCTCCGGGTGAATTCCCATATACGAGAGGCATCCAGCCTGCTATGTACCGGTCAAGATACTGGACGATGCGCCAATATGCCGGATTTGCTACCGCAGAGGAATCCAACAGGAGGTACAAATATCTACTGGAACAGGGACAAACCGGCTTGAGCATCGCATTTGATCTTCCGACCCAGATCGGCTATGATTCCGATCATCCTTTAGCAGAAGGAGAAGTGGGCAAAGTCGGGGTTGCTGTCGATTCCCTGGAGGACATGGAAACCCTGCTTGCGGGGCTGCCTTTAGATCAAGTTAGTATATCAATGACGATCAATTCTCCCGCTCCGATACTGCTGGCTATGTACATTGCAGTTGCTAAGAAGCAGGGTATTCCGCTCACTGAGATTTCGGGAACGATACAGAATGATATTCTGAAAGAGTACATCGCCCGCGGAACCTATATTTTTCCGATAGCGGAGTCCATGCGGCTGATCACGGATATTTTTCAATATTGCTCGGAGAATGTGCCAAAGTGGAATACCATTTCCGTCAGTGGTTACCATATTCGGGAGGCGGGAGCAAATGCGGTTCAGGAGATTGCCTTTACCCTGGCAAACGGTATCGCTTACGTTGAGGCGGCAATCGCTTCAGGTCTCGATGTGGATGATTTCGCCCCCAGACTTTCTTTCTTCTTTAACGCGCATAACGACCTCTTTGAAGAGGTAGCGAAATTCAGAGCTGCAAGAAGAATGTGGGCAATGATCATGAGGGATCGATTTCACGCAAAGAATCCTAAATCTCTGATGCTTCGTTTTCACACTCAGACAGCCGGCTGTACGCTTACCGCCCAGCAGCCGGAAAATAATGTCGTAAGAGTAGCAATGCAGGCATTGGCGGCGGTCCTCGGAGGCACACAGTCCCTGCATACCAATTCAAGGGATGAGGCATTGGCCCTGCCTTCTGAAGAGGCTGCAAGGATCGCATTGCGGACTCAGCAGATCCTGGCCTATGAAAGCGGGATAACGGAAACCGTCGATCCGCTGGCAGGCTCCTACTATATAGAAAGTTTGACTGATGAGATTGAAGCGAAAGCGATGCAATATATCGAGAATATTGATGATATGGGTGGCGCGCAGAAAGCGATTGAAAAGAATTATATGCAGAATGAGATCCAGGACAGCGCCTATCAGTATCAGATCGAGATCGAAAGGAAAGATAGGATCGTTGTCGGTGTTAATCAGTTCCAGATGGAGGAGCAGGCTGCCGGCGGGCTCACCTATGTTGATCCGGAAGTGGAAACGAAGCAGAAGCAGAGACTTGCTTTCTTAAAAAACAGGCGCGATGCCGGAAAAGTAACAAAAACTTTAGAAGCATTAAGGACGGCCTCTGGAACTAATGAAAATCTAATGCCTTATATGATAGATGCAGTGGAAAGCTATGCTACGATTGGTGAGATCTGCAGCGTTCTTCGGGAAGAGTTCGGGGAATATAAGCAGTCTGTTTCGCTGTAATGAAGATTGGTTAAGGAGGAAAAAATGGACAGACCGATACGTGTTGTAATTGCAAAACTTGGCCTCGATGGTCACGACAGAGGCGCGAAAGTGATAGCCAGAGCTCTTCGGGATGCCGGTATGGAAGTCATTTATACAGGCTTGAGGCAGACACCTGAAAATGTTGTAGAAATCGCGATTCAGGAAGATGCAGACTGCATTGGGCTTTCCAGCCTTTCCGGCGCTCATAACCATCTGTTTCCGAAGGTTACCAGGATCTTGAGGGAGCGGCAGGCAGAGGATATCCTGGTCTTCGGCGGCGGCGTCATACCGGAAATGGACATACCGATGCTTCTGGATTCGGGGATCGCTGCGATTTTCACACCCGGAACAACGACTGAATCCGTGATTCGGTTTATCAAAGAAAGTTGTAAAAGGTAAAGGAATGGATATCGTAAATGAAATCAAAAAGGGAAACAAACGAGCTGCAGCCAGATTAATTTCAATGATCGAAAATCAGGAAAAAGAAGCGACAGAAATATTGAAAGCGTGTTGGGGCTATCGAGCAAAATCCCGGATCATAGGGATCACAGGCCCTCCCGGCTCAGGAAAGAGTACCTTGACGGATCAATTGGTGAAAGTTCTTTTAAAGGAAAGGAAAAGGATCGGCATCATCGCGGTGGATCCTACCAGTCCCATCACAGGCGGTGCTTTTCTCGGAGACAGGGTCAGGATGTCGGATCTGAACGGAGAGCCGGATATTTTTATTCGAAGTATGGGAACCCGGGGTTCACTGGGAGGTATCTCCAAAGCAGTGCATGGCGCTGCCCGGGTTTTGGAAGTTTTCGGCATGGATTATATTTTTATAGAGACCGTCGGAGTCGGACAATCTGAGGTGGATGTGGCCGGTATAGCGGACACCGTAGTTTTAGTAACGGTCCCGGGGATGGGAGACGATATCCAGGCTGAAAAAGCCGGTATTCTTGAAGTAGCCGATGTGATCGTTGTCAATAAAGCCGACCATGAGGGTGTGGATCAGACGATTCAATATCTCAAATCTCTGCTCATTCGAAACAGCGGATTTATGAAAGGCGGGCAAGCAAACGATGAATCCGAGAAAGACAGGACCATTGTTCAGATCGTAAGCACGGTCGCCGCGTCCGGTGACGGAATCCCGAAGCTTATGGGAGCAATCGATGACCATTACAGTCAAATGATTGGTTCCGGAAAAGCGGAGAAGCTGAACAGAGAAAGATTAAAATCGGAACTGCTCGACCTGATCTGCACAAAGTTCAGGGAACAGTTTAAAGAATACGATGAATTAAATGAAGCTGCCGATAAAAGTATAGAAACCATTCTAAGCTCAGATGCAAACCCTTATTCTGAAGCAAATATCCTTCTAAAGGATTTTATAGAATGGTATCCCTGTAAAGATTCTTCCTGATGAATATGTTGAAAAAGAAAGATGATATAATGAAATAAAGATTCTATTTTGGGGTGTGAACTGTCTTATGAAAAATTTGATAATCAGAATGGCTGAAGAAACTGATGCTGAAGAGATTTTAGCAATTTATGCTTTCTATATTACTAAAACACCAATTACTTTCGAATGTGAGATACCAAGTATCATTGATTTCAAAAAACGTATACGCGAAATTTCTTCGGGGTATCCTTTTTTAGTGTGTTTAATTGACGGGAAAATCGTTGGATATGCCTATGCCCACAAGCAGATGGAACGTGCTGCTTATCAATGGAATGCTGAACTTTCAGCGTATCTTGATGAGAATTTCGTTAGTTTAGGAATTGGAAAAGCATTGTGTAATGCATTATTAGAAATTCTAAAACTCCAAAATATTCAGAATGTATACGGGGGTGTTACATCACCAAATATTAAAAGCGAAAATTTACATAGGAGTTTGGGCTTTGAATTGTTGGGAGTATATCATAATACCGGATATAAATGCAACAAGTGGCATGATGTTATGTGGTTCGAAAAACATATCGGGAACCATGAACTAGAACCACTGGCATTTAAAAAAATAGGAAATGTTAACAGAAGAATTGTTAATGACATTTTAAATAAAAATTGTGAACTGATAATGAAAGGAAAGAAATACTATGCATATCCATCATCTGGCCTTAATGGTTAATAACCTGGAAGAATCTATTGAATTCTATGAGACTATTACAAAATTGACTATTTCACGTCGTTTCAATGCAGGACCGGGAGAAATTGCATTTATGACGAACGGCAGCGGTGAAACTGAGATTGAATTGATCTTTATGCCACAGGGACCGAGGTTCGAAGGCAAGGGGATTACTATTTGTTTTGAAACCGATAATCTGGAGGCTGTACAAGAGCTTGCACAAGTCAGGAGCCTGAATCCTTCTGATATTCGGAATCCTGATATTGAAAATCGCTATTTCTATGTTTATGATCCCAATGGGGTATCCGTGCAGTTCAAGCAAAAGCTTTGATTCAATATCTTCTGAGAGTTGATATTTAGGGAATAGAGCTATTGTATCTTAAAGTTAAAAACAATAAATATCCTCCAGCCTACCAGAGGATATTTATTTTATTATACATGATCAATATCTTTGACCATCAGAACCTCGTCGCAGTTTGGAAACTTTGGACAGTTTAAGCAATCTTTCCAAATCTTATGGGGCATATGCTCTTTGCTTACTTCCTTAAATCCACATTTATCAAAGAATGCAGTCTGATACGTCAGTGTAAAGACCTTCTTGATTCCCAGTTCTTCTGCCTCGCTTAAAAAATGTTCTACAAGTTTTTTGCCGATACCCTGACCCGAGAAGCTCTCCTTAACAGCCAGTGTTCTGACTTCGGCAAGGTCGGTCCAAAGTATTGATAATGCTCCGACCCCTATTACTTCGCCATCAATTTCCATAACGGAATAATCCCTTATATATTCATAGATCGAACTTCTCGATCGAGCGAGCATCAATCCCTTTTTTGCATAATAATTCACAAGTTTGTGTATCGTTTCCGAATCGGATAGTTTTGCTTTTCTGATAATCATTGCATTTACCTCTCTTGTTCCAATGTTTTGTTTTGTCTATGATAACAGGTTTTGACGAATAAAACAATACATATAATTTATAAATATGCAAATAATATTTTAATTATACCTTTTTAACTGCGATCATAGGACTTTATGTCAGCAAATAGTTAGTAAAAGGTTTATCCGTTTAATTTCAAAAAAAAGACCGCAATCAGTCATGATTGCAATCTTTTATTTCTCATCTTAAAATTTTATTTTCGTACGGATCTGCCAAGATTATTTTTTATAATCTCACCGTTTTTTAATGCAATTTGTCCGTTGATAATTACATATTCAATACCGGATGGTTTTTTAAACGGTTCCTGATAAGTTGCTTCGTCCTTGATTTTATCCAGAGCAAAGATCGTAATATCTGCGTCTGCTCCTGCTCTTAAAGTACCCTTTTCGGATAAGCCAACTCTTTTTGCCGGCAGATAAGTTATTTTTTCGATTGCTGCGTCTAATGTTAATATCTTCTTATTAACCACGTACTCATGAATTAGCCTTGGGAAGGTTCCGCTTCCTCTTGGATGTCCCTGTCCATTACTGTAAAGCCCGTCACTTACGACAATAGCCGTAGGATGAGTCACGCATTGGTCCACTTCTCCTTCATTTAAAAGATCTGCAATGATTAACGCTTCAGGGTTCTGCTTCCTAAACTTATAAAAAGTTTCCTTGTTAAATTCTATTCCCTGCAAATCACCCGAAGCGACATGCAGCTTTGCATAATATTCGTCACCGTAGTTATACTTTTCGAGGAAACCCTCGTCAAAAACTGCAGATCCAAGGAATGTGCAAAATGCATAATAAGGATAACCATCAAAGCCGATATCCAAGCCCTTCATTCTATAGCTGTCAATGATTGATATGACTTCTTCCATGTTTCCAAAGCTGCACATACTTGATAAGTGTGAAATTTGAAGCGATGCTTCGGTCGAAGCAGCATAATTGATTATTTCTTCAATAGAGGAAACCGACTGATTTCCATCGCTTCGTTGATGGATTGTAACAATTTTATGATTTTTTGCAGCTATGCTCATCAATTCCGTCGCTTCTTCTTCCTTGATTCCCGGATCATATTCTATTCCAAGAGACAAACCGATACAGCCGCCATCCAGTTGCTTTTGAAGGAACTCTTTCATACCATCAATATAGCAATGGTCTACCGGTTCATATTTATTAAAATCGCCAAAAGCATATCTGATGCTCTCATGGGGAACAAGCAACCCCAAATTGATCGGATAACCAAGTCTGTCAACCGCATTTAGATATTCAACCGGTTTCCGGGTACCTATCCCGCAATTTCCGCCAATCGCAGTTGTAACACCCATTTTCAGCATAGAATCGGATATAACGAAATCAAAGGAATCGCTTTCCGTATTGTAGGAATCCTCATGCATATGCATATCAATAAAGCCCGGAGATACAATCAGGCCTTCTGCATCGATTTCCACATTTCCAAACATCTCATCTTTTGTTACTACAGCAATTTTTCCATTATTGATTCCGACATTAAGCCGCGCCCTAATCCGATTGGAAGGATCTAAAACATATCCGTTTTTAATTACTAATTCAAACATTTCTCTGCCTCTCAATTACTATTATCCAGGGGTTGCAGAACAATCCAGAAGATGTTATGTTGAAGCCCTTATTTACAAAAGTCATAAGCTATCGTTGAATAAATCAATACCGCCGGAGTAATCGCACTGATTTCAATGTTTTCATTTGCCGAATGTGCGCTTCCCAAATCCCCGGGGCCAAGAATTATGGTTGGTATTTTTCCATAATAATTGATCAACCCACCATCTGTCCAGGCAGGAAACGAACCCAATTCAACGTTTTCTCCAGTTACTTCCGTAATCGCATTCCCTGAAGCACGGACAATCATTTCATTAGGGTCGGTATACATTGCTTCATGAATATATTTATCGTCCATGTAACTGATATCCATAACTTTGAAATCAGCATTAAATTTTGGATCCTTTGCACTGAGTTCATCAAGTATTTGCTGATATTCCGTCAATATTTCCGAGAAATTTTCTCCGGGTATCCAACGTCTGTCTATTTGAAGGACACATTCGCCGGCAACAGTGCTGGGCTGTGTTCCCCCTTTTATAAACCCATAGTTCATTGATGAACTTCCAACAATAGGATTCGTTCTCTTTTCAATTCTTGGAATTAATTCGGATTCAAGCTGGTTGATAAACATAGTTGCCTTTTGTATCGCATTAATACCTTCTTTTTGCTTTCCTCCATGGACCGTTTTGCCATGGAAGGCAAATTCGAACCATTCCAGGCCTCGATGTCCAATACAAATCTGCATGTTGGTAGGCTCGCTGACAATCGCTGCATCAGGAAAATCTCCGCTTTGTAAAAAAGCTCTCGTTCCTTCGCTTTTTGCTTCTTCGTCTATAACTCCCGCGAAGATCAAGTCGCCGGGAAGCTTTATGCCGGCCCTTTTAATTGCAGCCATCGCCATCATCATACAGGCAAGCCCGGCCTTCATATCAACAACACCGCGCCCATACATCTTCCCCTGCGATATTCTGGCTTCATAAGGATTTCCCTGCATATCATAGGGCGGTACAGTATCGGTATGACCCGTAAAGAGCAACGACTTTCCATTGCCCGTTCCCTTTAATTTTGCAATTACATTGCATCTTCCGTTTATAACGGGTATTAATTCGGCTTCAATGCCTTCTTTAGTAAAAAAATCATAGATGGATTTAGCCACTTCGGTCTCTTGATTTACAATACCATCATGACTTGGACTGCTGACTAATTTGGCAAGAAGGTCGATCGTTTCCTGCTCAGAAAAATATTTCGTAATCGTTTTGCTTACTGCATTCTCCATATAAACCTCCATATATTGAATTTCCTGTCGAGACAGCTTTCTACGGCAGATATCTTGAAAGCATTTCTGCTCCATGTTTGAATAATTTTATAAATTCCTCGATATTCCGTTCTTTGTCGTCTCCTTTTAGAAAGGCGCAGGCTATACAGGCTTTGACCTCACCGCTATTGTTGAATACCGGTACGCCTACTCCGATAACAAGCGGAGCAACCTCTTCGTCGCTGATCGCATAACCCTGTTCTCTGATTTTTTCATATTCGCACAGGATATCTTCCGGTTCAATTAGGGTGTTGGGTCCGAATTTTTCGAATTTCTGCTTCGACAGCAGCTGTTTTACCCTTTCTTGATCATGGTAGGCATAAAGGCACTTCCCGTAACCTCCTCTGTTCATCGGATAAAACCGGCCGGGATGATAATTCATTTTATACGGCTGATGTATTTCCGCCTCGTAAAGGGAAATCACCTTATCTCCCTCTCTGATTGCATAGCCGACGGATTCCTTCATTTCTGCGCTTAAATAATCCAGGACCTCCAATATCTTTGGTTCAATATTGTTATTGTTTGTATAAGCCATGCCTACATGAAAAGCCATTGGCCCGACGATATATTTCCCGGTTTGGAAATTCTGGATCACCCATTCCTTTGCAAGGAGTTCCCTGAGAATGCGGTGTACTGTTGTCCGGTTTATGTTAGTCAGCTCGCTCAACTCTGCCACCTTCAGCTCATCAGGATGATTGCTCATGGTTTCGAGTATCAGCAGTGCCTTTTCAATTGGTGTTAATTTATCTTTTTCCACTTACTTTACTCCTTAAATTCCATAGAATGGTATAATTATACATCCTTTATCTGGAAAAAGATATGAATTCTTCTTTGATTTTCTCCTGGTTCTCCTTCGACGTAATTACATCGTAAGCAGTCAGCGCCAGAGCACAGGCTCCTTTATATATCGTAGCTTTCCCCATCTCGGTCATGGTATAATTCGCAAATTCCTTCGAGTGGATGATCAGGGAAGGATCGCCGACTCCGATCCATGGATGGATTGCAGGTACCGCATGGCTTACATTTCCCATATCGATCGAGCCGATTCCATTGCTTGCCGGTCTGATCTCCGTCTCCCCGAGATCACGCAGATTTGCGGTAAACAATGCGGAAAGAACTTTATTGGTTCGCAGATTATCATATGAGTTTTCAAAGTTTGTGATCTCAACGGCAGCACCGGTCATCTTGGCAGCACCTTCGGCACATTCCTTTACTTTGGCGACTACTGTCTCTAGATTGCTTTTTTCTTGGGAACGGATATAGAATTTTGCCTCTGCATTATCGGGAACGATATTCGGTGCAACGCCTCCCTTTGAAATGATTCCATGGATACGTACATCACTGGTGACATGCTGACGCAGCGCATTGATCCCATTATAAAGCAGAATGACGCCGTCCAGCGCATTGATCCCCTTCTCCGGAATCGCTGCCGCATGTGCTGCTTTTCCAAAGTATTCAAATTTGATCGCATTGAGCGCCAGAGAAGTGCCGCTTTCTTCCGAAACAGCATTGGGATGAGCCATCATGGCAACGGTAACATCTTTATAAGCTCCCATTTTAGCCAGGACGCCCTTAACACCGCTGGTCTCTTCGGCCTGTGTTCCGAAAACCGTTACTTTTCCTCCGATTTCGTCCAGCACCGACTTCAATCCCAGCGCTGCGCCAACTGACATAGAAGAAATCAGATTATGTCCGCATCCATGTCCGATATCGGGCAATGCATCATATTCGCAGAACAGCGCGATATTGGCTCCCTCTTTATGGCTATCATAGACAGCACGGAACGTCGTGCTCAGTCCATAGATCGGATTTTCTACTGTAAAACCGTTTTTTGAAAAATACTCCGTCAGCAGCTTTACGGCTTTATACTCCTCGTTGCCAAGTTCGGGATTTTCATACAGATACTTGCTGATACCGGAAAGTTCATCCAGTTTATTTGAAATTTCATCAGTTATTTTAGCTTTCAATCTAATTCCTCCTTTATCAGCTCGCCCAATTTGCTATGCAAATTGTTGGCAAACTTATGCAAAGAAATCACAACGTTCCGTTTCTGAGCTCCAGCACAAGCTTTGCTGGTGCTGCTGTCCGTTTTGCCTTCCAAGCAAGCTTGGGGCAAAAATGCAAATCTTAACGTTGTTTGATTTCTACTGCAAAAGTACAACCGACTGACGAAAAATACTTTTCGAAGGTCGGTTATACTTAAGTTTTAAGCTTTACTATTTTTTAGAATGGTCCATAGCCCATCATGTTTGCAATTATTACTACTACTATTGCACACAGATATTCGCCTACAACAAAAGGCCACATTTTTTTTGCCCATTGACCCCAAGTTAATCCTGCTACAGCAAGTGCAGCCATAAAATAACCTGATGTAGGTAAAATTGTATTACCGATTCCATCTGCTAATGTGAAAATCAGACAAGCCGTCTGACGAGTTACATGCAAGAGGTCAGCTAAAGGAATCATGATCGGCATTGTAAGCATAGCCTGACCGCTGCCGGAAGGTACCAATATATGAAGCATAGCTTGTACTAAGAACATTCCTCCGGCGCATACGGCTGTAGATGTATGCTCAAGTACTGAAGATGCACCATGAAGAATTGTATCGATTATATTTCCGTTGGTCAATACGACAACAATGCCTCTGGCAAGCCCACATATCAAAGCGCCTGACAAAATATTCTGTGCACCTTCCATAAATTTGTTAATATAATCATTCGAAGACATTTTACCAATGATTGCAATTAATATTGATGCTATTATAAATACTCCGGAGTATTCAGCCATGTAAAATGCATACTTAATAACTCCTACAACCAAAGTTACGATTGCGGCGACAAAAACTAATAGAATAAGCTTGTGACGTGTAGTAAACTTAACATCGCTGATTACCGCGGCACCTTCGTATCTTCTGTCACCCCATATTCCAAGTGAAGGATTATTTGCAACCATCTTTGCATGATGATAGACAAAGGACACTGCTGCGATGTATACAACCACAAATAAGCCGATTCTAAGCGGTAGCCCAGAGAACATTGGCAGTTCTGCTATGCTCTGAGCAATTCCAACGGTAAATGGATTCATAACTGCTGTGGTAAATCCTATAGACATTCCCAAAAGAACAATTGCGCAACCTGTGAAAGCGTCAAATCCCAAAGCCAGTGCAAAAGGAATAATGATTGGCAGATACATAAGACTTTCTTCCGCCATTCCTATAAAGCTTCCGCCAAGTGAAAACAGCAACATTAAAATTGCTATAAACGCCAGCCTTCTTTTAGCCAATTTTTCTGCTGTGGTTGACAGGAGGCCATTAAGTGCGCCAGTAGCATTCATAACATTTATCATTCCACCTATTATGATTATATAGAATACAATTGGTGCAGCTTCCACAAGACCTTGATGTATGGATGTAAATAAGTTAAAAAAGCTTACTGGAGTTCTTGCAATTGTTTTATATGTACCTTGTACTACAACATTTCTTCCATCTATAAGTGCTCTTTCATATTGTCCTGCAGGAAGGAGATAAGATAAAACTGCCATTATTACGAGGACTGCGAAAAGTAAAACAAAAGCATTTATTCCACCCTTCTTTTCTTCTGACTTATCGTTTAAAGTTTCTTCTTTAACATTCGCCATTTTTAAGCTCCCTTCATTTTTTGTGTTTATATTTTTATATCAAATCTAGCAGGCATCATGATGCAGCTAGTTATCCTCTCTTCCTTTTGCTACCTAAGATTAAAATATAACTTACCGATTATATTAAACTATTTTTACCTCCCATACCTCAAATTGATAGTTAAAAGGAAAAGCAACAACAATGTTCACCACATGAACAAGATGATCGCTGAATGCACATTTTTTTCATTATATAATTCTGTAGTTCAATTGGCAAGCTTTTTTGAATTTTTTGTCGAAATCTGTAAGAAAGTGCCGAAAAATTTGCGACTGCCTTATTAAGCAAAATATAAAAGGGCCTAGGGTCCGGCACTTTTAAGTGCTAGCAGGAACCAGGCCCTTATAGGGCTTATCATAACCGCATGTTTTACATGCGGTTATGATGCATTTCACTAGATTATGACTTATAAAGTATGTTTATTTTTGAATTATAATGTGTTAGGATAATAAATAATATTCAATCGATTTTTAATGATATTTTCATAGATATACTTAAATATATTTTACTTTTTAAATGAAATTCGTGATAAATAAACAATTCACAGGAGGTCGCAAGTGTCGTTATTCAAAATTCAGAATGTAGCTCAGGAAGTAGCGGAATCAATATCATCGGTTCTAGGGATGGAGGTTACGATTATAGATGAAAACTATAAAAGAGTAGCGGCAACAGGTGAATACAAGAATTTCATAGGCGATAGGATTCCTTCTAGCTGTATTTTTGAAACAGTGCTAAAAGACCGGGAACCGAAGTTTGTGAATCAGGACGGACGGATCATTCATTGTAAAGATTGCGAGGGGCGCATGAATTGCGAGGTGCTGGCGACGATTGGACATCCAATTATGAACGAAGACAGGGTGGTAGGAGTTATCGGTGTAAATGCCTTTCGCGAGAGTGAAAAAGACAAGCTCGTAAACAACTGGGAATCGCTGCTCCTATTTCTAAATAAACAAAGCGGTCTTCTGGCAAGCACGCTTGCCTCACATGAAACGATACAGGCACTTGAAATCCAGTCCCAGGAAATCAATCAGATGATCGACGGATTTCGGTATGGCGTGATCTGTGTGGACCTTGGCGGCATGATAAAATACATTAATAAGAGCGCAGAAAACATGCTTAATGTCTCAAGGGAAGGCGTCATAAACAAAAAGGTAGATGAGTTTGTTCCCGAAACTGGCAGTCTGGTCATGTTGAAAAACAATAATCAGATCAAACATAAAAACAGGAAGACTAGTTATCTGATCAAAAGCCACGAGATAAGGCTTCAGGACGCGAAAGTGAGTACGATCATAGAGCTTCACAAGACAAGCGAGATGATCAAAGACGCATACAACCTCCTGGAAAGGAGGCAGGCGTTTACGTTTAATGACATCATCAGTAAAAGTGAATGTATTGAACAAGTCAAGGAAATATCTAAAAAAGTCTCAAGGAACAGTTCTACGATATTGATCAGAGGGGAAAGCGGAACTGGAAAGGAACTGTTTGCCAGGGCAATCCATTCCGAAAGCCCGAGAAGCCATGCTCCGTTTATAGCCATCAACTGTGCTTCCATACCGGATAATCTTTTGGAAAGTGAGCTGTTCGGCTTTGAGGGTGGATCTTTTACAGGGGCAAGACCGCAAGGTCAGATTGGAAAGTTCGAGCTTGCAAATGGCGGAACACTGTTTCTTGATGAGATTGGCGACCTTCCGATTCATTTACAGCCTAAGATCCTCAGGGTACTGCAGGAAAACGCCTTTACAAGGATAGGTGGTAATGATGTAATAGAAATAGATGTGCGCTTGATTGCAGCTACCAACAAGAATCTTGAAAAGATGATTGAGGACGGCCTGTTCCGCGAGGATCTTTATTACAGGCTGAATGTTATCCCAATTATGCTGCCGCCGCTGAGGGTTAGAAGGGATGACATAGTGCTTTTGAGCGAGCATCTTCTCGAAAAATACTGTGTAAAATTGGGAACGGGAAGCAAGGTTTTCTCAAGTGATATACAAAAGATTTTCAGCACTTATCGCTGGCCGGGCAATGTCAGGGAAATGGAAAATCTGATTGAGTATCTTGTGAACATAACCAGAGATGACGTGATATCTGCCGATAACCTTCCTGATTCCATTCGCAATCAGGATTACAGCGAATTGGTCCATTCCGAAATGGACCTGAAGTCCAGGACGGAGCTGTTCGAAGCTCAGGTCATAGAATCGATGATACAAATGTATGGAGATTCCACTGAGGCGAAGCAGAAGATTGCTTCGATTCTGGGAGTAAACTTAACCACACTTTATAGGAAGATCAAGAAATAAAGTTTTGCAAAATTAGCAAAATGCAATTTGCAAAAATGAAAATTAAAGAATAGGCCAGATTCAAGCACTTACAGGGTTCTCGTAATGGGTTTTGGCAAAAATGCAAAATTCGGTGCGAGAGAAATGCTTGATTTTCAAGCGATTCCATCTTGGCATCGAATTTGCTATTTATCAAGATAAAAGCAAAATCTGATGTGAATGGAGGTAACTATGGATCTGGAAAATGATATTCAAAAAATTATGCTGCAGCTGGTAAAGGATGAAGTGAGGCCGGCAATCGGCTGCACAGAACCCGTTGCTGTCGCATATGCCGTGGCTACAGCGCGCAGACATTTTCAAGGTAAGGCTGAGAGTATCATTGTAAAGCCGAGCCTCAGTGTCTACAAGAACGGAAAATCAGTTATGGTGCCCGGAACAGGCGAGCGTGGGCTGGATATGGCAGCCGCTTTGGGTTATGTCATGGAAAACCTGAGCGATCCGCTATGCATCTTTAAAGGGGTGGATTCTATATCCATCATGCAAGCCAAAGAAATCCTGAAAAATGGCATCATCTCAGTTATTCCGATGAACAGCGACCGAGAAGTATTTGTTGATGTAGAAATGAAGGGAGGTGAAAAAAGGGTACATGTCATATTGTCAGACCATCACTCTCATATTGAAACTGTTGAAATCAATGGAAACACGGTCTATTCAGCCGGCAGTCAGATTGATGAACTACTTTCCCACAGTAGAATCAAGAAGCTCACATTTCGTAAAATGATTGAAATAGCTGAGCAGGCAGAGATGGCTGACATTGAATTCCTTCTGGAAGGAGTTGAGATGAACAGGTTCGCTGCAGCTCAGGGGCTGAAGAAAGAAAACGGGTTTCGCCTTGGACTCGGCCTTCTCCATCTAGAAGAAGAAGGAAATTTAAGCCGGGACCCATCCTTAAGGGCGAGGATACTGACCGCAGCGGGGGCAGATTTCCGAATGGGAGGCGGAAACCAGCCAATTATGACTAGCGGAGGCAGCGGCAATCAAGGACTGGGAGTAATCCTTCCGATTGCAGAAGTAGCAGAGTACATTAAGGCACCAGATGAGTCTCTGGAAAGGGCTCTCTATCTCGGACATATGATAAACATCTTCGTCAAGGAGTATACCGGAAAACTTTCGGCTCTATGTGGGTGTGCGGTTGCTTCTGGCATAGGGGCCAGCGCATCCATCGCATGGCTGCTTGGCGGGAATGAAGAACAGATTGAAGGTGCCGTCAAGAACATGCTTTCGGGTTTAACAGGAATGATATGTGATGGAGCAAAGGAAAGCTGTTCCATGAAGCTTTCCGCTTCGGCAGGGGAAGCCGTGATATCGGCGTACCTGGCCATGGACGGCATCGTGGTTCCTGCAGAATCAGGAATCGTTAATAGTTCGGTTGAACGCACGATCAGGAATATCGGAATCCTCTGTGAAAAAGGTATGGTGGATACAAATGAAGTGCTAGTCAACATAATTCGTAATAATTGATATTTATTAATTCTATATTTCATAATTTAATAGAATAAGGAGGTTTAAAATGAGCAACAATTCTGCACCATCCGGAACTTTGGAAAGATTCGGGTATGAGGAATCTTTCAAACGGACTTTATCACTAGGTTCTCTTGTTTTTTACGGTCTAGCTTATCTGGCGCCTATGAGTATCTTCAGCGTCTACGGTATTGTAGACGGAATGACACACGGAATGGTGGCGCTGTCTTACGCCATCGCCACGATCGCGATGCTATTCACGGCATACAGTTACGGAAAGATGGCAGCCGCCTATCCGATTGCAGGGTCCGTCTATTCCTACACACAGCATGCAATAAACCCATACATAGGCTTCCTCGGCGGCTGGAGCATCCTGATGGACTATCTGCTCCTCCCAATGCTGAACTGCCTTTTGATTTCTCTGTTTCTTGCACCATATTTCCCGAATGTTCCGGGATGGGTCTGGATCCTGGCTTATGTAGGGCTTTCGACAATTATCAACTTTTTCGGCATCAACGTTACTGCCTGGGTCAATAACCTAGTTATTATTGCGCAGTTGGTATTCGTTGTGGCATTCGTTATCTTCATTGCGAAATGGCTGGCTACCGGCAACGGTGCCGCTACATTCTTTGATTCTAAAGCTCTCTTCAGTTCGGCTGAACTTAAAGCGGTAGGAGGATGGGGTACTGTCATATCCGGCGGATCGATCCTGGCACTCTGCTTCCTTGGATTTGATGCGATTTCGACCGTAACAGAAGAAGCGAAGGATCCCGAGAAGAATATCGGAAGAGCTACCATGATCACTTGCGTCGGCGCCGGACTTCTTTTCATAGTTCTTTCATATCTAATGCAGCTTGCTTGGCCGATGGGTTGGAATGAGTTTAAAGACCCCAATACCGGAGCACAGGAGATGATCGTTCTTGTCGCAGGCAGTGCTATGAGCTATCTCTTTATTGCAATTTATGCAATCGGAGGTCTTGCTTGCACTGTTGCGGCACAGGCTTCCGCTGCAAGGATCCTGTTTGGTATGGGCCGTGATGGAGCCCTGCCGAAGAAATTCTTCGGTTATGTCCACCCTAAGTACAAAGTTCCGACATTAAATATTTTCCTGCTTGGCGTAATCTGCCTAACAGCGATTTTCATGAGCCTCGGCGTAGCCGTTTCCTTAATCAACTTCGGTGCACTGGCAGGTTTTGTGCTTGTGAATCTGTGCGTAATCATGCATTATTTCATCAAGCAGAAGAGAAGAGGCGGATTCGATATTTTCAGATTCCTGATTGCTCCGCTGATCGGTATGGCAGTTTGCTTTACCTTGTGGTGGGGGCTTGACATCAACTCAAAGATCCTCGGTTTCTCCTGGCTGGCAGTAGGAATCGTATATCTGGCATTCCTGACCAAGTTCTTCAAGAAACTGCCGCCCGATATGAGCATGCAGGAATAATAAGAGTAATTGGCATATTTGAAGGGCAGGGGGATTTCAACTCCTGCCTTTTTCAGAAAGGATATAAATATGTTTAAAAATAAAAGTGACATTGCAGATTACATATTTAAGGGCGAGTCGGTATTTATCGGAAATACCGATCAACCAATTAGCACGAGTGTGGCGGTTAGAGGTAACCGTATCATAGAAGTAGGGGAGAATCTTGACCATTTATTCGGGCCAGAAACGCATATCATCGAATGCGGAGACAATCTTGTGCTGCCGGGATTCCACGATAGCCATGTACATCTGATGCTTGCAGGACTTTTCCAGACCTGCGTCAACCTTCAGAAAGCCGTGTCGGAGGAAGAGACTGCTCAGTTAGCGAAAGAGTTCGCAGATAGCCGGCCGGACGATCCATGGGTGCTGGGATTCACTTGGTATCATGTATTCTGGGAAAACAAGAGGATGCCGCACAAAAGGACGCTTGACAGGCTGATTCCCGACCGCCCGGTATTCCTTCTGAATTACGAAGGCCATGGAGCTTGGGTCAACAGCAAGGCACTTGAGATCTGCGGCATCGATAAGAACACACCCAATCCGGAAGGTGGCGAGATCGAACGAGATCAGAATGGCGAGCCAACAGGGATTCTTTTAGAGAACGCCATGGGGCTTGTATCTAAATTCGCTTACGACCTCTCAGAGGATATGCAGACTAGCATGCTGAGGCAGCTCATGGTCAACGCGGTAAAAAAGGGTGTGACATCGATATGTGACATGCAGCCTTTCATTGGGACTGATCTCGGTGATCCCAAATTGTATGAGAAGTTTGAGCGCAACGGGGAACTTTGCGTCAGAATCAACATCACGCCGGAAATGACAGGAAACCTTGAAAAGGTGAGAAGGTTGCGGAAAGAGCATAATTCGGGCGGTGTGAAGTTTTCCGGGCTGAAGCAGTTTGTGGATGGGGTGGCTACGACCCATACAGCCTATATGATCGAGCCGTATACGGATGATCTGAACAATATAGGAAGCACGGTAAAGCCGATTGATCAGCTACGTGACTGGATTATAAAAGCTGACAGCGAAGGATTCAGGATCCGGCTTCACGCCTGCGGAGATGGAGCTGTCAGGGTGTCTCTTGACTTTTTCGAGGAAGCAGCCAGGGTAAACGGGAAACGTGATGCACGTCATACAATTGAACATATAGAAAATATTCACCCGGACGACATAAAAAGATTTGCTGAGCTCGGTGTCATCGCCTCCATGCAGCCTGAGCATCTTGCCATGACAGAAACTTATAAGGACAATCCATATCCTGAAAAACTGGGGTTGGAGCGGATCAAGCTGTCCTGGCCGATCAAAACACTTATGGATGCCGGAGCTACGGTAACGTTCGGAACAGATTGTCCGGTTGTGGATTTGGATCCGTTTGTTGGAATTTATCGTGCATTGACCAGGGTTCATAATGACGGTGAGCCTGCCGGAGGCTGGAATCCGATAGAGAAGATTGATATGGCAACGGCAATAAAAGGATTTACACAAGCGCCATCCTATATGGAATTCAGGGAAAATGAACTTGGAACTCTGGAATCCGGAAAACTTGCTGATATTGTAATTTTGGACAGAAACCTTTTTACCACGCCGGTGGATAAAATCAGGGAAACGAAAGTAAAAATCACGATGATGGATGGGAAGATTGTTTATGAAGAATGAAATTGTTTTAGACAGGATCCTGGAAGGTCATCACGAGGAGATGTGCGGGGAACTGCAAAAGCTTTTAAAAATGAGGACAGTGACTGCAGATCCCACGCCGGGGGCTCCGTTTGGAGAGGCGATTGGAAGTGCACTTTCTTACATCGTGGAACTCGCGAAGAAAAAAGATTTTGAATGTATTGATTTTGAAGGTTATGCCAGTGAAATCAGTTCGGGAGAAGGCCAGGAGTCGGTAGGTGTAGTCAGCCACATTGATGTGGTGCCGGAGGGGAAAGGGTGGACATTTGATCCCTTCGGCGGCGAAATGGCAGACGGAAGGATCTACGGCCGGGGAGCAGTGGATGACAAAGGCCCTTTGATTGCTGCATTCTATGCCTGTCTTGCACTAAAGGAAAGTGGCATCCCGCTTAGAAGAAAAGTAAAGCACATCATCGGAACGGATGAGGAAACAGCAAGATTTGACTGTATTAGATATTACAAGGAGCATGCGAAAATGCCAGCCTGCGGCATCGTACCGGATTCCTGGTTTCCTGCCGTTTATGCCGAAAAGGGCTTTGTTAATTATAGGTTCATAAAGGAACTCGCGAACAGGGATACCGGAGACATAAACCTGACGTCCATAATGGGTGGGGTAACGTATAATATTGTGGCTTCTGAAGCCTTTGCAGAATTTGAATCCACCGCCATAGGCAGAAAGGCGATTGAAGATGCATTCGGGGCTTTTATTGAAAAGGATGGAAACGCTGAAGGAGAAATTATAATTAACAACGGAAGCCTGCGTGTTGCATTTAAAGGGAGAGCCGCACATGCTTCAGTTCCGGAAGAAGGAGTCAACGCTATTTCCACTCTGCTTCGATTTCTCGAAAAACTGACTTTTTGCCCGGCAGATCTTTGTTCTTCGATTCATGAACTGGCACATATGATAGGCTACGACAGTACAGGGGAGGGACTTGGTGTTTCATACAGCGACCATACTGGAATTTTGACAAACAATGTCGGCATGATATCAATGGATCAGCACCTGATGGAAGTGAAGATGAATTTGAGAAGCCCCGTTACGATGAACGTGGATGATCTTTACTCCTGGCTCGCAACGGCTGCAGATCATGCGACGATGAGGTTTGATCTTGTCGGATACAATCCGCATTATTATACAGAGCCGGACAATCTGAATCTTCAGATGCTGGTGAATATTTATCGTGATGTTACAGGTGAGACAGAATCAAAACCGAAAGCTCATGGTGGAGGCTCTTATGCTCGCATTCTGGACGGATTCATCCCGTTCGGACCATCCTTCCAAAACGAACCGCTCTTCTTTCATAAACAGGATGAGTATATCACAAAAGAGCGCCTTCTGCTGTTGAGCAGGATCTATGCCAGGGCGCTTTATGAACTGGCAAAATAATATAAAAGTATTCTTAAATAAAAAAGCCTTAAAATTAAGGCTTTTTTCGTTGGTACTCCATGACGGCAATAAAATAGGAGGTTGCTTAAGATTCGACGAAAAGGACATTCAGAAATACATTGAAAAATAAGGTTGCAGAGGTTTTTCCTTACAACCTTATTTTATTATATCAAACCTATCTAAGCACAATTCTTGTATGTCTTTTTCTGGCGTATTCAGCTTGCCTTCTTTTGCTTTTTCGCGTATGATATGTATTAGTTTCACTCCCGGAAAAGTATTTTTGCTACTTCTATGGCGGACGTATGATGGATATGGGAGTATTTCGATCTGGACTTTAGCGAGGTATAATTTATGATAATGTTTGAGGATAAAGTATACGATTTTGAAGAAATAGAAAAGAAAATTCAAAATAATGTTATTGATGATAGGGATAAGAGGTTCATGATAGAAGCGTTGCGTGCGATTTTCTATGCAGACGATGGGGTAACTGTAGCCTCAGGGGCACTTGAACTCCTTTTGGTTAATGATACGTATGCATCAATTCTAGGTGTTGAAGGGAGTAACTTAATAGGTCGGACAACAACTAGTTTAGTTGAGAAGGGTATATTTGAAAAATCAGTTGCTGAAATGGCTATCAAAACAAAGCGGCAAAAAACGGTTGTCCAGAATCAAAATAATGGGAAAACTGTCCTAAATACTGCCAAACCAATATTTAATGAGGATGGTGAGGTCCATCGAGTAGTAAGCACGATACGTGATATGCCTATGCTTAAAGATCTATATGATGATTTGCTGAAGCAGAAAAAACTTTTGGAAGGTTACAAACAGACTCTAAGGATCCAGAGCAAAAGGAACATGGGAGAGATTATCGCTGAAAGTGATAAGATGCGTGATGTAATAAGATTTGCAGAGAAAGTGGCTACAAATGATAGTGCTGTACTTATTTTGGGAGAGTCTGGTGTAGGAAAAGGTATAATAGCGGATTTGATTCACACAATAAGTATAAGAAGTGAAAACCATAAAGTATCGATTAATTGTGGTGCTATACCGGAACAATTGTTGGAATCTGAACTCTTTGGGTACTGTAGGGGAGCTTTTACCGGGGCAAATAGAGAGGGGAAGATTGGATTAATAGAAGCCGCAGAAGGAGGAACGGTAATCCTAGACGAAATTGGCGAGCTGCCTATGTCTCTCCAGCCAAAGTTACTGACATTTCTTGAAACAGGAGAAATATCCAAAGTGGGTAGCACAGACACAAAAAAAGTTGATTCAAGAATTATCGCCATAACGAATAAAGATTTAGAAAAAATGGTCAAAGGAGGAAACTTTAGAGAGGATTTGTACTATAGATTGAATGTTATACCTATAGAGATACCACCATTAAGAGAACGTCGTGAGGATATTATACCACTGATACTGCTTTTCCTTAATAAGTGTAATAGGAAAAATGGGTACGATAAGACGATGGCACCGGAAATGCTTGAAAAAATGCAGAATTATGATTGGCCTGGTAATATCAGACAGTTAAGAAATATGATCGAAAGGTTGGTCATATTAAGCTCGGGTAGTGAAATAACAGTAAGCGATTTAAGAAATGCGGAATTAAAAAATGATACTCAGATAATGATAGAGGAGATTGATTGGCCAGTTCAGCTAGGAGAGATTACGCAGAATATAGAGGAGGGGTATATAAAGAAAGCCATGAGCAAGGGTGGAAGCATTCGAGAGGCAGCGAAACTGCTAGGAATATCACCTTCAATGTTATATAGAAAGATGAATCGGTAGAGAAAAAGTACGAATTAAAAAGTTTCGGTTGTTTCGAATACGAAACAAAGAGACGTTTCGATTGTTTCGAATATGGAACAAAAACATATTGCTCAGAACTTTAGTTGCATCTGTAAAAATAGAATAAATTATTTTATTAATCAAAAAAGATGTCGAAATTTGTAGGATTTCCGACATCTTTTTTTAGTATTTAATAATGCTTAGTGAAGTTGCAAGCACTTGGCATAGGAATTGCGCTATATAAGGGCAGCGGTACACGACGGTACGTGGCCGCAACTATCAATACAATATTAAAAATTTTTATTGGCGAGAATGAGGAGGATTTAAAGGAAAATGAATTATCAGAATTATGTAGCTAGTTTAATTGCACGCTCAAGAAAAGCTCAGGAAATAGCAGCACATTACAATCAGGAAAAAGTTGAACAGCTTATCGCAGCAATTGCTTATGGAGTAACTCAAGAAGACTTCAGAAGAAAAATTTCTGAAATGCTTGTTGAAGAGTGCGGAATGGGAAGTGTAGAAGATAAGATAGGAAAGATGCTTGGCAAAGTTAAGCAGGTTTATTATCAAAATAAAGATGAGCTTTCATGCGATCTTGTAGAAGTTAATGAAAAGACAGGCATGAGCAAATACTATAAGCCAATGGGTGTCATTGCTGCGCTAATCCCAGTAACAAACAGCGAAGTTACTCAATTCAGCAAAGCAATTATGTGCTTGAAGGGAAGAAACTCCATTATATTTGCACCACATCCAAAAGGAGCAAAAACTACTGTAGTAATAACAGAAAGATTAAGAGAAATACTTAAAATGTACGATGCTCCAGAAGATTTAATTATGACAGTAGATCCTGAATACGTAAGTGTAGACTGCTCAGGTGAATTAATGAAGCAGGCAGATTTTGTTCTTGCAACAGGTGGAACACCAATGGTAAGAGCAGCTTACAGCTCCGGGACTCCTACAATCGGAGTTGGAACAGGAAATTCAACAACATTTGTTGATGGTACTACAAACTTAGATGATGTAGCAAATATGATCATGAGATCAAAGACATTTGACTATGCTACCAGCTGCTCAACTGAGAACAATATCATTGTTCTTGAAAGCATCCATGATGATTTCGTTGAAGCACTTAAGCGTCAAGGCTTTTACTTCATTCCTGAAGACTCTGAAGAAAAAGAAAAATTAAAGAAGGGATTATGGCCAGAGTGGCCTGCAAATCACAAATTGAACAGACATATTGTCGCTCAGTCTGCTGATAAAATTGCAGAAATTGCAGGACTTAATGCACCGAAAGGAACAACCGTCATTGCAACAGAGGAAAACGGCGGAACAGGGGAAGCGTTCCCATTCTCAGGAGAGAAATTATCACCAATCACTTGCTTATTTACAGTAAAGGATTTTGATGGAGCTTTAGATAAGATGGAAAACATTCTGAACTATCAGGGCTCAGGCCACAGCTGTGGTATTCACTCAACTGATGATGAAAAGATTGCAAAAATGGCCGAACGCATGAAGGTTACAAAAATGTGCGTTAATCAGCCACAGAGCTTATCCAACAGTGGCGCTTGGTGGAATGGATTTAATAAGTCAACTACGCTGGGCTGTGCAACTTGGGGCCACAACAGCATCTCACATAATGTAACTTGGAAGGATCTTGTGAACTGTACATATGTTTCAAGACCGATTAAAAACTACTATGAACCCACTATGGAAGAATTATTCCCAGAAGCTGTTAGAGAAGTTATTGATAAGAAATTTTAATTAATGAGGAGGATCAATCCTATGTCAAACTTCACACAAAAAGAGTTCAAAGACGGTCTGTACATGTTAAATGATTCTGTCCTTGCAGAATTGGCAGGTTCAAAGTACTTTAATGACGACCTTAAGCCGTCATCACCATCCGAGAGAACCTGGACAACTTATAATATCGCTATGCTATGGGTTGGCCTGGTAATTGCAATAACAAGCTTCTCTTTTGCAGCTGCACTTGTTACATTAGGTTTAAGTCCGCTGGCAGCTATTATCAACGTGGCAATTGGTAACTTAATCGTATTAGTCCCTATGCAGTTAAATTCACACGCTGGTACAAGATATGGAATTCCGTTTCCGGTTTACGCTAGAATTGCTTTTGGTAAGCTTGGGGCGCATATCCCTTCCATGGCAAGAGCAATCGTAGCTTCAGGCTGGTGTGCCGTGCAATGTTGGGTCGGCGGTGCAGCAGTCTCCTCAATCATAGGCGTTTTCTCAAACGGATGGAATGTAGAAGGATCAGGACGTTTTATCGGCTTCTTCATTTTTATCGGAATTAACCTTTACATCGCACTGAAAGGTTCCGAAGGCATCAAATGGCTTGAAGCAATCGGTTCACCGATATTAATCTTCGTAGTAATTGGATTATTGGTTTGGACATTAAAGACAGGAGCCGATGTTGGTTTTACATTCGGGGACTTGATTTCTAAACCTTCTGACGGTAAACTGATTCTGCAAAATGGTGGCTGGTGGTTCGTATTTCTTTCAGGTATTACAAGTAATATTGCTTGTTGGGCAACGCTCGCATTAAACATTCCTGACCTTTCAAGATATGCAAAGGGTCAGAAAGAACAGTTCTGGGGACAGATGATTGCAATGCCGATATCAATGATAGCATTAGCAGTAATTGGCGCATTGTTTGCACAAGTTACAAGTATAGCATACGGTAAGGCGGAATATGATCCTACCATTGTATTACTTCATTTGAACAACAAGATTCTGATTATTATCGTTGCGCTTGCTACAATTATTGCAACACTTACTACTAATATAGCGGCAAATATAGTCGCTCCGGCAAATGGATTCAGTAACTTAAATCCCAGGAAGATCAGCTACAAGCTTGGTGTTATTATCACTTGTATTTTATGTTTAGTATTCAGACCTTGGTGGATGTTTGGCAGTGCGGGTGCTTTTATGTTCTCATTCCTTGGGACTGTAGGAACATTACTCGGACCTGTAGCAGCAATTATGGTCGCTGATTATGCAATTATTAAGAAGAAAAGAATAGACGTAGTTGCTCTTTACAGTGAAGGCCAAGGCAGATACACTTATCAGAACGACTGGAATGTTAGAGCCATCATTGCGTGGTTCGCAGCTGTTATTTTACCATTGCTGTATAACAACTTTGGTATTGGAGGAACTGTCATGAAGTGGCTGGGTGCCAATAGCTATGTATTTGGATTTGTTGTGGCATTAGTCGTTTACACACTATTGATGAAGCAAGATAAAGAATCAATCGTATCCGAGAAAGAATTTAAAGATATGACAGAAAAAAGCTTTTAATAATTAGCATATTTTTATTTTAAAGAATTTTACAAGATATATTAATTTCAGGAAAGGAGTCAAAAACTATGTTTGATAAACAGGTTTATGACAAAATAAACGGATTAGCCAAAGAACTTAAACCAGACTGTGTGAAATTTGTGCAGAAGCTTATACAGACCCCTTCAATTAGCGGTACTGAATATGAGCTTACTGAAGTACTTATGGCAGAGATGGACAAGCTTGGATATGATGAAGTGTTCAGGGATAAATTCGGCAATGTTATAGGTCTTATTAATGGAGAGCCAGGTGGCCCTACTATCATGTACAACTCACATATGGATCATGTTTCTCCTGGAGATCCAGCCAATTGGGAGGGTTACGACCCGTACGGCGGAGAAATTGATATTTGTGAATGCGACAATGCAGATCGTACTGTAAAGGAAATGGTTGAATGCATTCACGGAAGAGGAGCTTCGGATGTTAAAAGTGGACATGGATTCCAGATTTATGCAGGAGCTATACTGTTAAAGCTCAGAGAACAGGGCATTAAGTTCAAGGGCACATTTATGTACACAGGCGTTGTTCACGAAGAAACCGGTGAAAACAATGGAACAAGATCTATGATTAAGGAAACGTTCCCTGAAAGAGGATTAGATTTTGATGCTATGGTTTCATCAGAAGCAACGAGCTTAAAACTTTACCTTGGGCATAGAGGAAGAAATGAATACTTAATTACTGTGTATGGCAGAACAAGCCATGGTAGCTGTCCTCATTTAGGAATCAATGCAATCTACAAAGCTATGCCGGTAATTGAAAAGATTAGAAATGAAGTAATTCCAAACCTTCCAAAGGATCCTGACGGCGAAGTAGAAGACGCATCCTTATCATTAAATATCATTGAGTGTTCGCCTGGGGCTTTATCAATTGTTCCGGACCAGTGTTTCCTGTCATTTGACAGAAGAACTATGATCGGTGAAACAACCGACAGCGCAATGGCTGCATTACAGAAGGTGTTGGATGAAGTTGCTGCAGAGGATCCTGAATTCAGAGCTGATGTCAAGGTTAAAACGGCAGTAGACATTTGTTATACCGGTGCTGAAATGCCAGGGCCAAAGGTTAGTGAAGCTTGGAAGATAAAGAAGGATCATCCATTTACATGCGCTTGTGCAGAGGCACTTACAGCGGTTGGTCAGCCGGCTAAGTTAGGCTACTGGTCATTTGCAACTGATGCAAGTGTAACTGCAGGATACTACAGAAAGCCTACAATTGGATATTCAGCAATGCAGGAACAGTTTGCACATACACCTTATGATAAGTGCAGAACAGACTTCATTGAACTTGCAATCGCAGGCAATGTATCAATTTTCCTTAAGGCTAGTGAAATGAAGAAAGAAGATTTTAAAAAGTTAGAGTTTTAGAGTTTTAGTTAAATAAAAAAAGGAGAGATTCAACTTGAGTACCGTAGTTAAGAAAACATATACAGACGAAGCAGTACAGGGCTACAATCTTAGAACAGCAAGAGAAGAAGCTCGTAGATGTTTAGTGTGTCACGATGCACCATGCAGCAAGAGTTGTCCTGCAGGAACAGATCCTGCAAGCTTTATCAGATCCGTAAGATTTAACAATGTAAAGGGTGCAGCAGAAACAATCAGAAAGAATAACCCACTTGGAGGAACTTGCGCAAGTGTATGTCCATACGATAAGCTTTGTCAGGAAGCATGCAGCAGATGCGGAATTGACAAGCCAATTGAAATTGGAAGAATTCAGAGATTCATAGTAGAACAGGAACAAGCTTTCGGAATGAGGACGATCGAAGGTCCTGCTGTTAAGAAGGCAGGCAAGGTTGCTTGTATCGGTGCAGGCCCTGCATCTCTTACAGTAGCTTCAAAGTTAGCAGAAGCGGGATTTAACGTAACAGTATTTGAAGCAGAAGAAAAAGCTGGCGGAATGTTGAGCTTTGGAATCGTTCCGGCAAGACTTCCTCAGGAAGTAGTCGATTATGATATTAAACTGATCACAGATTTAGGCGTAAAGTTTAAATTTGGTACAAAAGTTAAGTCTGTAGAAGACCTTAAAGCAAAGGGGTTCGACGCAGTCTTCGTAGGTGCGGGACTTTGGTCATCAAAGAAAATTGACATTCCGGGAGCGGATCTGAAAGGCGTATGGGCAGCAACAGAATATCTGAAGAAGGCAAGAGAAACAAACGGCAAGTTTGACTCGGGCAAGAAGGTTGTTGTCATCGGCGGCGGAGATGTAGCGATGGATTGTGCAGCAACAGCAAAGCTGGCAGGCGCAGAGAAGGTTATGATTTACTATAGAAGAACAATTGAAGAAGCACCGGCTGACATCGAAGAAATAAAGTACGTTCAGGCAATGGGCGTAACTATGACTACCGAATTTGCACCGAAGGAAATATTAGCAGATGGAAAGCAGGCTGGATTTGTAGTATTTGAAGGAAGGGATAAGGCATCTGAAGCAAAGGTTATGGCAGATACTGTTGTTTTCGCAGTAGGACAGACTCCTGAATCTATGGCTAAGCTTGGCGATTTCAACCTTAATGGGAAAGGATGCATTGTAGTAGACGAAAAAACTGGTGAAACGGGACTTGCTGGCATATTTGCAGCAGGAGACATCGTAAATGGTGGAAAGACAGTTGTTGAGGCTGTTGCACAGGGAAAAGCCGTTGCCAATGCAATTGTTAATTATCTTGAGAAGAAGGAAGGTGCAAAATAATGGCAGTTAAGAAAGATTTATCAATAGAATTTGCGGGTGTTAAGTGTTTAAACCCATTTTTCCTTTCGTCTTCCCCGGTAGGCAACAACTACGACATGATTTCAAAGTGCTTTGAAGAAGGTTGGGGCGGAGTATTTTACAAGACAATCGATTTATGGCCGGAAAACGAGATTTCACCTATATTTGGAACACCTGGTAATGCAGGTGAACCTTGGACAGCATTTAAGAATTGTGAGCATGCTTCACAGAACTCACTGGAAGAGAATCTGGAGCATATGGTTAGATTAAAAAGGGACTATCCAGATCACAAAATATTTGCTTCCTTCATGGGTCAGACTGAAGAAGATTGGAAATTGTTGACTTCCTATGCAGATCAGGCTGGAGTTGATGGTGTTGAAATCAATTTATCATGTCCGCACATGGGAAGAGAAAATATGGGTTCCGACGCAGGGACAAACCCTAATCTTGTTGCTGCATTCACGAAGGCAGCAGTAAGCGGAACAAAGCTTCCTATAATTGCAAAGATGACACCAAACCAGACAACAATGCTTCCGGCAGCAATTGCAGCTATGAAGGCAGGAGCAACAGGCCTTTCAGCAATCAACACAGTTAAGTCACTTATTGATTTAGACTATGATTTATTTACATCACAGCCAGCAATGAATGGTAAATCAGCAATCTCAGGATTGTCCGGCTCAGCTGTTAAGCCAATCGCTATGCGTTTCACTCAGGAAATGGCATCATGTCCGGATTTGAAAGGCGCACCTATTTCAAGTATAGGCGGTATCTATACATGGAATGATGCAGTTGACTTTTTACTACTGGGTGCAAGAAACGTTCAGGTTACAACTTCCATCATGGAATACGGATATCGTATCGTAGCGGATATGGCATCCGGAATGATGCATTTCATGGATGAAAAGGGCTTTAATTCCCTGGATGACTTCATCGGATTAGCAGTTAAGAACATCGTATCACCATCAGAATTTGATAGAGAATACTTGATTAGACCTAACTTCGATCATGAAAAGTGCGTTGGATGCGGAAGATGTTATGTATCATGTTACGATGGCGGACATCAGGCTATCAAGTGGAATGAAGAGAATAGAAGACCTGAGCTTGACACAGATCACTGTGTAGGTTGCCATCTTTGCCAGAAGGTTTGTCCTGTTAAGGATTGTATTTTACCGGGTGAATTGGTATGGAGAGATGGTTTCAAACCTAGAGATATAAAACTAAGAACTCATTTCGAATAAAATATTATCAAAGTTAATTATTTATGCAAGAGTCTTACGCATATAGGCTCTTGCATAGTAAGGAGATTTGTATGGACTTACTAATAAAGGGCGGTACTATAGTGACTGCTAAAAGTAGCTTTAGAGCAGACATCGCTGTAACAGGTGAAAAAATCTCGGCGATTGGTTTAGATTTGAAACCGGAAAAGAATACAGAGGTTGTTGATGCAAAGGGAAAACTTATTTACCCGGTGCTATTGATGGACATACTCATTTGGATTTAGCCTTCGGCGGAACAATTTCCAGCGATGATTATTATGCCGGAACCAGGTCTGCTGCTTGCGGCGGCACTACCACAGTGTTTGATTTTGTAAATCAGAATCAAGGCGAAAGAATGCTTGACGCAGTAAAGAGACGTAATGCTATAGCAGAGAAGGATGCTGCAGTTGATTATTCATTCCACATAGGTGTTGGCGATGTCAAGTCAGACGAAATGCTTGACTCCATGGAAGAGGCTGTAAAATTCGGAATTCCTTCCTTTAAAGTATTTATGGTTTATGATCACGGCGTTGACGATGGACAGTTCTACAAAGTACTTCAAAGATCATCAGAAATTGGCGCTTTGGTAGGTGTGCATGCGGAAAACAGAGAGGTTAACAACGTACTGACAAAACAGTACTTGTCAGAAGGTAAGACGGAAGCATGGTGGCACTATATGGCAAAGAATGAAATGGTTGAAGGAGAAGCTGATGTTAGAGCTATCAATTTAGCCAAGATGGCAGGAGCTTCGCTATATATCGTACATCTTGCTGACAAAATGGGTATGGAAGCCGTTACAAAGGCTAGAGATGAGGGGTATCCTATATTTGCAGAAACTTGTCCGCAGTACCTGAATTTTACCAGTGAAGTGTATAAAAGGGAAAGAGGAAGAGACTTTGTATGTTCTCCGCCTGTCAAGAACAAAGAATCACAGGACGCTATTTGGGAAGGCATTAAAAGTGGTGATATTGCCACAGTAGCAACAGACCACTGCCCATTCACAAAGGTTGAAAAGGATTGGGGAATTATAAAGAAGGATGGAACCCCTGGTAATTTTACAACTATTCCAAATGGTTGTGCCGGTGTAGAAAATATGTATCCGTACATATTATCAGAAGCGAATAAGGGTAGACTCAGCTTTAACAGAGCTGTTGAACTATGTGCAACAAATCCTGCTAAGCTGTTCGGACTAGATCACTTAAAAGGAGCTCTGCAAGTAGGGTTGGACGCAGATATCATTATTTATGATCCGAAGAAAAATTTTACTATCATGAATGCTGAAATGCATGGCGATACGGACCATACAATATGGGAAGATGTCAAATTAAAGGGTTATCCAATAGCTACTTACAGCAGGGGAAACTTAG
>Ga0183099_1000396_pt1 | contig 32956 bp, 30 predicted proteins | sample Biomet1_FD_127788 | JGI IMG/M metagenome (GOLD analysis project Ga0183099, IMG submission 127788) | Microbial communities from bioreactor (seeded with anoxic lake sediment) at LBNL, California, USA - Biofuel metagenome 1 | ecosystem: Engineered > Bioreactor > Anaerobic > Unclassified ... | reverse complement strand
CCTGCAACTGCTCCATGCCCTGTTGTAGCTCCTCAGGCATCGGGGTTCGGCCCAGTTTGTAGTCTGGATAGATGCTATGTCGCCAACTGGGTTGCTCGCCATCGAAGACGGCAATCACATGGCTTGGGCGAACTTCATTTAGAATACCTTGTACTGTGTTCAGCAAGCGTTGCTGGGTGGCCAGCAGTAGGGCAGTTGCATCCAGGGGCTGTTTGCCCAGAGCCGCGTGCAGACGGCGGATCAGGTTCAGGGCATCAAAAATCAGCAGATGGGCCATGGCGTGATTCATCAAAGTAAACGGGCTCCCGTAGGAGCCCGACGATTAACGGACTATCTCGTAACAGGGAATATATTCGCTGCCGGGTAGTTTCATGCGTCCTTGATGGACGAAGCTCTTGAGCAGCTTGTCCATCAACTTCATCAACTCCTTGTCACCATGCAGCTGGAAGGGGCCATGACGCTCGATGGCGCGGATCCCCGATTCCTTGACATTGCCGGCGACAATCCCGGAAAACGCCCGCCGCAAGTTGGCGGCGAGTTGTGCAGGTGGTTGATCCCAATGCAGATCCAGGCTGGCCATGGTGTCATGGTCGGGTTCGAACGGCAGTTGAAACTCAGGTTCAATCTTCAATGACCAGTTGAAGGAGTAGGCATCTCCGGTGGCCTTGCGGTGTTCCCGGACCTTCGGCATGGCCTGTTTCATCGCCTGAGCCACCGCCACCGGATCATCGATGATGATCTGATAGTGACGAGTGGCCGCTTCCCCCAGGGTTTGACGAATAAAACTGTCGAGAGTGTCGAAGTAGGCGGCACTTTCTTTCGGTCCGGTGAGGATCAGCGGCATTGGATGGTGCGCGTTAGCGGGGTTCATCTTGATGCCGAGAATATAGAGCAACTCCTCGGCCGTGCCGACCCCGCCGGGGAAGATGATGATGCCATGCCCCAGACGCACGAATGCTTCCAGACGCTTTTCAATATCCGGCAGTATGACCAGCTCGGTCACGATCGGATTCGGCGGCTCGGCGGCAATAATCGAGGGTTCGGTAAGACCGAGAAAACGCGGATTGGTATGGCGCTGCTTGGCGTGACCAACCGCGGCTCCTTTCATCGGCCCTTCCATGGCGCCGGGGCCACAACCGGTACAGATGTTCAGCTCCCGCAACCCCATCTGATGCCCGACTTCACGGGTATAGCGATATTCGATCGGGTTGATGGAATGGCCGCCCCAGCAGACCACCAGATTGGGCTCATCGCCGGAGCGCACGACCCGGGCATTGCGCAAAATCGAGAAAATCCAGTTGGTGATATGCACCGAGCGGGTGAGATTGAGCGTGCAATCGGCGTCCATCCGGTTGCTGACATACAGAATGTCACGCAGCACCGAGAACAGATGCTCCTGAATACCCCGGATCAGCTCGCCATCGACAAAGGCCGCTTCCGGGGCATTGAACAGCTCTAGCTTGACACCGCGCTCCCGGCGAATGACGTTGATATCAAAGGCTTTATGCTTCTCCAGTATCTCTTTGGAGCTATCGGTATGACTGCCGCAGTTGAGGACTGCCAAGGAGCAGTTACGGAACAACTGATAGGTTTCACCTGCGGCTGCAAGTTTAAGCTGATCGACTTCGAGTTGGGTCAGCAGCTCGAGGCTGCCGGCCGGATTGACATAGGTAATCATGAGACCCCCTGATACCGCTTCTTGTTGTGTTTATGTTTCCAGGGCGGTGGCTTATCCACCTGTCACTGCGTTGTGTCATCTTGATCGGGCATGATGAGCGCCCTCCAGATTGGAGTCCGCTCTCGAGGGCACATCATGGTTCAGTCGGCATAAATAATCCGGTCACGACCGCCGTTTTTGGCTTCATAAAGAGCCTTATCCGCGCGCTCGAAGGCTTCAATCGGGGAATCGCCACTGCGGAACAGCGTGGTGCCGATGGAAATCGTGATTTCAACCTTGTCATCTTTGAAGCGAAACGGGATGCCCTTGACCACATTTCGTAGTTTATCCAATGGCATCTGTATGTTGGATGCATCGATACCGGGCAATAGCACCACAAATTCCTCACCACCATAACGGGCGATAAAATCGGTCTCCCGCAGAGTCCGACTCATGGCCCGGGCGATGACCTTCAGCGCTTTATCACCCGCCAGGTGCCCGAAGCGATCATTGATGGATTTAAAGTGGTCGATATCGATGATGGCCAGGCATAACGGAGCCTGATAGCGTAGCCAGCGCTTGTATTCCAGATCGAAGCGTTCATCAAAGGCGGCACGGTTAAAGACCTGGGTCAGACTATCCAGCAGCAGTTTATGTTTCTGCTGGGCCATCCGCTTCTTGTATTCGGTGGTCTCTTCTTTCATCTGGTTGAGCCGGTTCTCCATCATGCTCATCGTTTCCAGCAGTTGCTGTTCACGCTGCAGATGTCCCTGGCGCTCAATGAGCAGACTCTGTAATTGGCTCAGATTGCTGCGAATACTGCTCTTGAGCAGCTCCAGTGTCTGCTGCTGATCCAGCTGATTGCTGATTTCATCCAGACGGGCATGAATGTCGTCCCCATTGCGCTGATGCTGCTGATGCAGGTTTCTGCCTTCATCGAGGGACTCGTGTAAGCGTAAGTGCACGGCATTGAGACTGTCATTCAACCCGGAAAGAAACAGATGGGATTCACGACGTTCCTGACGTGCGCCTTCAATGATTAACTCCACCAACTGCAGGCAGAGCTCCGGAAGTTGCGCAAAATCAATGCCTGTCAGTAACTTGCGGCGTACTTCGGCCAGCTCTTCACCGACCGGACCGGTAAAATCGAGTTCGGTAATCAGCCGTTGTAACTCATCACATAACTTATTGCGCAGCTGCTCATCATGCTTGGCGTTTTCTATCTCTTGCGGATCTTGGAGCGGTGCCGCCGGTTTGAGCAGACCAGGCCGCAGCAACATGGCTCGCATTGCCTGCTGATAGAGCTCCAGCAAACGTGCTACTTGTCGTTGATGGTCGGCAATGGCATAGGGTGAATCCTGATGCAGGAAGTCACGGGCTTCCTTGCGAATTTTTTCCGGGATCTCTTTGATGACGCTGAGATGACGGCCACCTTCCTTGATGGTTTCTCGGGTCACGCGCAGGGACTCTTCAAGAGCGGCCGCATGTTGTTGCAGCAGCTTCTCGACCACCTGGATATCATCGGAGAGCTGGTGTAGTGGCGTTAACTCTTCAAAACGCTGCCGTAACTTGGCCAGTTTGTTATCCAACTCGCGGTCATGCCCACGACAAGCATGGGTCAGGCGCGTGATGAATTGTATGGCGCAGATTCGTTCGGCATCCGTTTGTTCGGCAAGCACACCCAGCTCCAGTTCTTTTTGGTCCAGCCGTTCTCTGAGTTTGCTTAGTTGCCCAGCGATGGCAGATACATCATTCATGTCCAAGTTCCATACGGTATTACGCCATGGCTGGCTGAAAAGCAAAGAGGTGAATCGACTCACCCGTTAGACAATGTGCTGCCACTCGATCAGCTGTTTGCCATGTAGCGCGTTGACTTTGACAAGTCCTTTGTCAATGGCCTCCAGAGCCCGGGCTCTGAACACACCATTGAAAAATGCCGCTTGCTGACAGTCAATAGCAGAAAGCTCAACCCATGATGTTAGTTGGCACTTTTCGGCAATTTGGTCCGCTGCGGCTAGGGCGATCAGACTCAATTCAACCACATTGTGACTTTCTATCGCGCGTGGGCAGCGGGTGAGGAACGGAAAGTGCACCAATCCCATGACGACGCGATTATCCAGTTTCAGTTCGATCAGCATCTCGGTCAGTCGGGAAATCCAGAATTCTGCGCTGGCCACCAGGCTGCTACCCGGTGTGTGCGGTTGCAGCAGTAAAAAGCGGCTTTCCGCCAATTGATACAGCTGTTCACGCTCTGTGCACATGGCGATGAGCCGATCGGTCAGCGTCTGCTGCAATTGTTCAGCCTGCTCGGTGCCCACGCGTTCGCAGAGTCGACGCAGTGCTGGCAAGCTGATATGGATAAAGTGTCGCGCATTATGCGTTAAATCATCCTCCGGTTCACCGACATCCACTTCGGGGCGCTGATCCAGCTGTTCCAGTGTTTCTTGGAGCTGGTACTGATTGGGGAGATGGCTGAATGGGGCTTGTCCTAACTGTTGTTTAAGCTGGTGCACATTGGCGCTGGATTGGCTCTGTCGCCGATTCATGCGCAGCAATACGTAACACAGGACGCCAATCAATAATGTGGTTACGGCGGTCAACCAGAGATAACGGGTGCGCTCCTGAGCTAGCTGTTGCTGCTGCTGTTTCAGATTGTTGACATTGCGCTCTAGTTCAACGCGTAAATAGTTGTCTCGGAACTGTTCATTCCCCTGATGCTGGTAGCGATTCGACGTCGCCTCACTACCGGCAGCAAACTGTTTGAAGTGACTGAGCGCTTGCCGGAATAGCCCTTTTTGCTCATAGGCCTGGGAGAGTTGGTAGTGCAATTCCGGAATGGCAGGGGCGGATAAATCCGACTGCGTCGGTACGCTTTCCAGCAAGGCAATGGCTAATTCTGGCTCATGCTGTTGCAGATGCAGAGCGCTGAGGGTGATCAGGGTGGCTAGCTCGCCTTGTCGATCCCGGTTGAGTTTATAGCTGTTGCGTGCGGCGATGAGGTAGGTCCGGGCTGCGGCTCGATTGCCGATCTTCAGATAGGTCTTACCAATTTCATGATTGAGATGGGCCAACGACAGGGGGCGATTGATGTTGCGATAAATATCCAGAGCGTTAAAAAGCAGGGAGAGTGCCAGATTGGGGTCATTAGCTTCGCGGTTCAGAGCCGCCAAACGGATCAAACCCTGGGCCAGCCAGTCGCCATTACCGATCCGCTGCCACTGATCGCAAGCCATCTCGCTAAAATGCAGAGCCTGGGGCAGATTGCCATTTTGCTCAAAGATCAGGCTCATTTTTTCCGCGAGTTGGGCCTGCAGTAAGGTCTCATTTTGGCTGATGGCGATGCGTAACGCATCGGCGTAGCTGGCTAAAGCCATCTCGTTTTGCTGGCGTGCGTCATGATAGTCACCTGAGAGGGTGAGGATCGCGATATCGAGTGCTGCCGGTAAGGTGTTGGTTGTGAGCAGATCACGCAAGTTGGTCAATTCTTTTTGCGCGATCTCGAAGCGGTGCAACTCAACATTCAGGCTGGTTTGCAACAATTGGGCATATAACGGCAATAGTGCGTTGCTCACGGTGGTGGTGCGCAGCTGGTGTTGTAGTTTCTGCAGTTGGGCCTGTGCGGTTTTATAGTCGTTGTTCGCCAGCAGGGCCTGACGCCCGAGCTGAAAATAGGCGATGGCTTCAAGGGTGGGCAGGTTGAACTGGTGCGCCTCTCGAGCCGCCTGAGTAAACATCTGTTGCGCCAACACATCCTGGGATTGCCGGGTCAGACAGTGAGCGTAGATCAACGTTGCCTCCACGCTCTGTTGGCGGGTGCGGTAACGTTCGGTGGTCTCCCGGTAGGCGCTAGGGTTCTGTGTCAGTGCTGGCAGCACTTTATCCACGAGTTCGCGCTGTAAAAACTGCTGCGAGAGCTGAATGCAATGTTCAGGGTGTGAGCTCTCCTGCTGCTGTGCTTCGACCAGGGGACCTGGCATCAGCGTGGTCTCCAGAGGCAGTGAGGGCAGCGCAAAACTTGAAAGAAGTAGAGTCAGCGATAACACGCGGGCACCATCCTGATTACAGCGATTGCATTCATGAGCCGCCTTACTGCCGGATCAAACGAAGATTGGCAGGCACTGGCTGCCAGTTACTCCGGAATGGATTGATATCTAATCCTCCCCGGCGCGTATAGCGCGCATAGACGGTCAATTGTTCGGGCTGACAATAGCGCATCAAGTCGACGAAAATACGTTCTACGCATTGTTCGTGAAATTCATTGTGTTGACGGAATGAGACCAGATAACGCAACAGGGCCTCATGATGGATCTGCTTGCCCCGGTAGTGTACCACCAGGCTGCCCCAATCCGGTTGACTGGTGACTAGGCAATTTGATTTCAGCAAATGGGAGTGCAATACCTCGTCAACCTCGACATCGGATGTTGCATGGAGCAACAGCTCAGGATCAAATTGGTAGCTATCGATAGCGATATCCAGATCATCGATACAGGTCCCGGGAAGCCGCGCGATCTCATGGGGGGCATCGGAGAGTGAATAGAGGGTGACCTGGACTGGGCCTCCGGCACAGGCCGATAGATCCCGCTGCAGGGTGGCGCGCACTGTGTCGATATTGGCAAACTGCGTCTGATTGAAGCTGTTGAGATACAGTTTGAACGACTTGGACTCGATGAGATTGCTGCTCGTGGCGGGTACCGCTACCTCGCCAATAGCCACCTGCGGTTTGCCTTTAGCATTCAACCATGAGAGCTCATACAGGGTCCAGAAATCGACACCGGTAAATGGCAGTGTGGCGTCCAGTTGCAGGTCTTCTCGATTCAGACTGCGGGGCACGGGTTGCAACAAGTCTGGCGCGTAGTGCGCTATATAATCCTGGCTTTTGCCTAACGACAATCCTTGCAAAGCAGGGCTGTCGTGGTAGCGAGCTTTGTGTGTCATGGCGCTCGGCCTCGAGTTAAAATACGGCTTTGGCTCATTGTGGGAAAAAGCGATGTCGAATCAAGTTGTTTCAGCAATGTCTGAATTGTTTGTGCGCTGGATGCGCTACCAACGGCAGTCTGGAGGTCTACCTAGACGTAGCTTTGATGCCGAATGGCGCTCACCCTGCGAGGTGGGTGATGTTTGGGATCAGCAGATTAGCTGGCAACCCGTCGCGAGGCCGGAAGCCGGAAGCATGGCGAATGTCGAATCGGGTCTGGAGATGACCCTGCATGAAGATCTCGTGAATTATTTTGGCCATTGGTATGCAGGGGCGTTAGCTTTTTCATTCAAGGGATTACGCGTTGAACCTGTGTTAGCGTGGAATGCTGCTGACTTTGAGCGCTTACAGGAAAATTTGATCGGTCATGCGCTGATGCAGCGGCGCCTGCGCTTGCGACCCACATTCTTTTTGGCCGCCACGCGTTCGGATTCCCATGTGATCAGTCTGGACAATGCGAGTGGCGAGGTTTGTTATGAACGGCTTGGGCGCGAGCAGCACCAGCGATTAGCGCCCAATCTAGCGACCTTCTTGGCGCGACTGGAGCCATTACGTAATGAATAACGCCCTCAGTCCTGAGGGCTTCTTGCTTCTTTATATATAGCCGGTTACTCGTGTCGTTCTGTCATGAGCCGAATGCCCCGTCGTAGCATCACTATTTCTTCCCGTAGTTGGGCAACCTCATCTCGTAACTGCTGGACGTCGGCCTGTAAGCTGGCTGGTGTTATCTCTGGTTCCGGGCTCGTTGGCTGGATGCTGATTTGTGGATCCAATGGGGAGTCCGCTGGTTGGGACGCCGTGGCTTGTTGGCGCCAACGCTGGATCCCTGTAATCACATCCGGCATCGGGCAAGGGGCTGGCAGGCGGGCCTTGATCAAGGCGACGGATGGTTGTTTTCCTTCTGCATGCAGTTGTCGTGCTATCTGCATGACGGTTTCTATCGACATTTAGCGTTCTCCGAACAAGTCGAGTCTCAATGATGAACGGTCGGGAAGGGGATGACGTTGTCGGCATGTTCCCGCTGACGATGCACCCGAAACAGCGGATGGCGCAGACCGGTTAGAAATAACTCGCCCTGAGATTTGTCTTCCCCGGCTTCGCTGTATTCAAATGTAAAACACGAGGGTTTGCGCAACAACATTCGCAGCAACAGCGGCAGAATCTCTGCCTCGTGGCGGGCTATGGATATGAACTGCCACTGTTCACGACCGCAGTACTGATTGACCAATCGCTCTGCCAGCTCTGCCTGTCGGCGTCGTTGCCAGAACTCCATGGCGATGACGAGTAAACCGCACAAAAACCAATATTCATTCATGGCGTTTTCCTCGATGGTGGCTGAACACGGATGACATCTGTTGCGCAATATAGGGAGCCGCTGCCGCTAATGCTATAGTGCGCGGCGATTTTTGGAGAATTGAAGATGAGTCAACTCGTGCGTGTCACCCATATTCTTGAACAACTGGAGCTGGAATTAAAGCAGCGCTCACTGTGGCAGATGGCTCCGCCCACCGCAGAGGCGATGGCTAGCACTCTACCTTTTTGCATGGATACCCTGGATTTTCATCAGTGGCTACAATTTGTGCTGATTGCCCGCTTGCGTCAGATGATGCTGCTGCAGATGGCGTTGCCGACTCACAGTGCGCTCTATCCCATGGCCACCGAGGTCTATAAACAGGAACTTGGCTATCACAGCACCTTGATCGAGATATTAGCCGAACTGGATGAAGCCTTGACCGGCCAGCCGATAGAGCGCCAGCCATGAGTTTGCGTGTGTTGTATCAGGATGAATATCTGGTGGCGATTGATAAGCCTGCCGGGCTGCTGGTGCATCGCAGTTGGTTGGATAAACATGAAACTCGATTCGCCATGCAGATGACCCGGGATCTGGTGGGCAAACACGTCTATCCGGTGCATCGGCTGGATCGGCCGACCTCGGGGGTCTTGCTGTTTGCGCTGGATCCAGTAACTGCTCGTCGTCTGAGTGAGGATTTTGCCCGGCATCGGGTGCAAAAAGAGTATCTGGCACTGGTGCGGGGTTGGGCTCCAGAGCAGCTATATATTGACTACCCGCTCAAAGAAGAGCTCGACAAGATAGCGGATGTGTTTGCCGATCCGGATAAACCGGCGCAGTCCGCGCAAACCTGGCTACAGCGCTTGCAGACGGTTGAACTTCCCCATGCCGTATCCCCCCGCCATCCATCCAGTCGTTACAGTTTGGTGCGCTTGCTGCCTCATACCGGGCGCAAGCATCAGCTTCGTCGCCATCTGGCTCACATCTCGCACCCGATCGTGGGCGATACCACCCATGGCGATGGTCGGCATAACCGTTTTTTCCGCGAGCAGTTCGACTGCCAGCGGCTGATGCTGTGCAACAGTCGTCTGACGGTTCGACATCCAGTGCATGGATTTCCGTTATGCCTAGAGGTGGCTCTGGATCAGCAATGGAAACAATTGGTTGAGCAATTTGGCTGGTGAGTTTTATCCGGGTTGCTCACCCGTGGTTGATTTGTGTTCTGTAAGCGCTTTCAACCGGACAGCTTGTTAAAAAGAAAGTTCCAAATTGCAGGTGATCTTGATCAAGATTGTCTGATCAGGCGAGCTTGATGGTTTTGTCGGTGAAGCACAAATTTGGATTTTTTCGGATTTATGTTCTTTTGGTTTGCAATTGATGACTGATATTTGATTTTTTATTCTGAAATTTATTCATTCAATGGTTTTTTTGGTTGTCGGGGTGTGAGTTGCTATTTTGTGACGGGGCTCAATTCCACGGTTGAAACGGGATCCCTATAATGGCCCCGGACAGTCGTTAGCCCTTTTCGGTTTACGACAAGTTTCCACCAATTTATGACCATTTACCCCCAAGGGATAAAGGAAAATATTATGACAGCAAAGTGGCTTCCAATTTCTGCAGCAGTAATTATGGCTCTCGGCACTACCTCTGCCTTCGCCGTTGATTTCCACGGTTACTTCCGTTCTGGCGTTGGTATCTCTCAAGATGGCGACACCCAGACTTATGAAAAGAACAAGGTTGGTCGTCTGGGTAACGAAGCAGACACCTACTCTGAAGTTCAACTGGGCCAAGAAGTTTACAACAAGGGCGGCAAGACCTTCTATGTAGACTCCATGTTCGCTATGACCTCTGATGGTTCTAACGACTGGGAAGCCACCAGCGATACTGACAACGGTGCTAACTTTGCACTGCGTCAATTCAACGTACAGGCCAAGGGTCTGTTCGGTGGCAGCGAAGTGACTTGGGCTGGTAAGCGTTTCTACCAACGTCATGACATCCACATCTCTGACTTCTACTACTGGAACATCTCTGCGCTGGCGCTGGTGTTGAAGCCATCCAGGCCGGTCCTGGCCAGCTGTCTTTCGCTTGGGTGCGTAACGACCGCGCCTCCAGCGAAGGTACTGGTGTCACTGGTGCCCTGAACGTCAACACTCTGGATGCTCGTTATGCCGGTATCCCGCTGTGGTCTGATGCCACTCTGGAACTGGGTGCTGACTATGCACTGGTTAACCCGACCGACGCACAAGAAGAAGAGCGTGACGACCTGAAAGATGGTGTTCTGCTGACTGCTGAACTGACTCAGGGCATCATGGGCGGCTTCAACAAGACTGTACTGCAATACGGTACTGAAGGTTATGCCAAGAACTTCGCTTTCTACGGCGATGGCAGCTGGTACGGCGCTGAAACTGCAGACAATGGTGCTGATGGTTTCCGTTTCATCAACCACGGTGTGATTTCTCTGGGCGACAGCTGGGATCTGAGCCATCAACTGGTTTACGGCGTAGCTAACGACTGGAACAAGGGCTACAGCGACAAGTACGAAACCATGTCTGTTGTCGTACGTCCTGTGTACAAGTGGACCGACACCATGAAGACCATCTTCGAAGCGGGTTATCATGATGACACCATCTCCTACACCGGTGGTCACGCTGACGATGGCTACAATGGTGCCAAGTACACTGTTGCTCAAGCCTTCTCTGCTGGCAAGGGCTTCTGGGCTCGTCCTGAAATCCGTGTCTATGCTAGCTACTTCGACGTAGGCGGTAAGGCTTGGCAGGGTACTGCTGAACAAACTCCGTTCAACGGCGGTAAAGATGCCGACACCTACAACTTCGGTGTACAAGCTGAAGCTTGGTGGTAAGCTTAAGCGCGTAAGTTAAGACTGCCCCCGTCTAACGGGGGCATTTTTTTTTCAATTGCTCAGGGTGTTTTGATGAAAGCGACTCGATTAACTATTGCATTACTAGTTGCTGCTATGACGTCAGCGTGCTCCTCGGTCGATGATCTGATTGTTCCCACTGGGGAATACAAAGCGGTATTGAATAATCGTGATGCGGCTGTTGACCAGTTGCATCAAGCACAAAATTGCTGCCAAAACATTGCATCTTTTACCTTCACACCTATTCCCGCCAATTTTGAGCAATTACTAGTCATTGACGGTTCAACTCCGGTATTTACATTTGATGATGGCAAGAGTCATTTTTTAGCCTTCCAGTTGCCGCAAAATAGCGGTGATCTAAAAATTACACTTGCAGCACAAATCGATCAGTCCCTGTTTTTACCCAAAGTAATGATGCTGGATAGTCAGTTCAGAGTGACTCGTGTTTTGGGTAGTGATGTATTCAAATATGAACCAGCCAAATTGCTGGATGGTAATCGCCTCGAAGGTGAATTTACCATCGACCGTACCTATATTGGTAACCCGAACAACGAAAGTTATCTCGTGCTTTACACCTCGGAAAGTAAGCTGAACGAAACCACGACTATTACCAGCGAGGCCAAGTTGATGGCTAAATCGTTGGCGGTTGTAGATCCAGGTATCAAAGATCCGGTGATTCCTCATTCGCCTTGGGGTCTGGTCAAGATGTCCGTAGAGGATCTTTCCGGTAACTCGGGACTGGAAAATCTCTACAAACCGGCCTATCAAGATACGATTCAGGCAACCGTACCTAAGGCTGAAGTCGCTCCGAACAAGCTGGTGATAGCACCGGCTGCAGCCACTGCAGCTGTGGTCGCAACAGCCCCCGCTGCGAACCAGGCCGCCGTCGTCCCAACTGCGCCCGTAACAGCTCCTGCAACTGTTGCCAGCGGTTCTATGCTGGCAGAAACCGAAGCCATGTATAACCAGTTAATTCAGAAGGCGGTCAGCTCAGGTGACATTGAAAAGGCCATGGCGCTGAGTGGTGAGGCTGAACGGGCTGGCTCTGGTAGTGCCAAGCAAACGTTAGTGAATGCAATCAAGAACTCACAGAAATAAATCATACAAAGATTCAAATAAACCCCGCTTGCGGGGTTTATTTTTACTGAAAGAAAAGATATAAAAATAGATATCGAGTTCAGTCACAAAAATATCAATGTTACACAAGGTTACATTTGGATTATGTTTTATTACGTTGAGAATTATTGGGTAGACAATTTAAATCCTTCTGAAACAGACATTGAAATATTTCAAGATTACAATTAACGGTCAGAATTTTATTCAAATATAACCATTTGGTTTTAAACAAAATTCTTTGTGATCGCCCTTTCGTTTTTTACATCTCCTGCGTTTGCCCTTTTCATCTTCGCGCTATATTCCACTCGTTGAATACATTCGTAAGGCAATAACCATGATGACAGGTTTTAATAGCTTGTCCGGTGTATTCACAATAATCACTTAAGGACGCAAACTCCTCAGGAGCTCACACTATGTCAAATCTGTTCGCAAACCTGCAGAAAGTCGGTAAATCACTGATGCTGCCGGTATCCGTACTGCCCGTTGCAGGTATTCTGCTGGGTGTCGGTGCCGCCAAATTCAGCTGGCTGCCGGCCATCGTTTCACAAATCATGGAACAAGCCGGTGGTGCCGTATTCGGTAACATGGCTCTGATCTTTGCAATCGGTGTTGCTCTGGGCTTCACCAACAACGACGGTGTTGCCGGTCTGGCCGCTACCGTTGGTTACGTAATTCTGACCAAAACCATCGGCGTAGTTGCTCCAATCATCGCAGGCCTGGATCCGGCTGCCGCTGATTATGCTTCCATGGCTGACAAGGTTTCCAACGTCGGTGTTCTCGGTGGTATCGTCGCCGGTGGTATCGCAGCCTTCATGTTCAATCGCTTCTATCGCATCCAGTTGCCTGAATACTTGGGCTTCTTTGCCGGTAAGCGTTTTGTTCCGTTGTCTACCGGTATCGTCGCTATCGTTGTCGGTGTGGTCATGGCCTTCGTATGGCCGCCAGTTGGCGCTCTGATCCAGTCCTTCTCCCATTGGGCTGCCTATCAGAACCCGGCTCTGGCATTCGGTATCTACGGTGTTGTTGAACGTTCACTGATCCCCTTCGGTCTGCACCACATCTGGAACGTGCCTTTCTTCTTCGAAGCAGGTGAGTACACCAATGCGGCTGGTCAAGTGATCCACGGTGAAATCGCTCGCTACATCGCTGGTGACCCAACTGCCGGTAACCTGGCTGGTGGTTACATGTTCAAAATGTACGGTCTGCCTGCTGCTGCCATCGCTATGTGGCATGCTGCCAAGCCAGAAAACCGTGCCAAGGTTGGTGGTATCATGGTCTCCGCTGCCCTGACCTCCTTCCTGACTGGTATCACCGAGCCAATCGAATTTGCTTTCCTGTTCGTGGCTCCGGTTCTGTACGCAATCCACGCTCTGCTGGCTGGCTCCGCTTTCGTAGTCACCATCCTGCTGGGTATGAAGCACGGTACTACCTTCTCCCACGGTTTGATTGACTTCGTAGTTCTGTTCGCTCAATCCACCAAGGGCTGGATGTTCCCAATCCTGGGTCTGGTCTACGCTGCGATTTACTACACCATCTTCCGTGTAGCTATCTCGGCTCTGGATCTGAAAACTCCGGGCCGTGAAGACGAAGCTGCTGAGGAATCTGTTTCTGAAATGGCTGAGCACTACATGGCTGAGCAGCTGGTTCTGGCTTTCGGTGGCAAGGCTAACATTGCTTCCCTGGACGCTTGTATCACTCGTCTGCGTGTCGGTGTTAAGGATGTGGCCAAGGTTGACCAAGCCAAGCTCAAGCAACTGGGCGCCGCTGGTGTCGTCGTTGCCGGCTCTGGTATCCAGGCTATCTTCGGTACCAAGTCTGACAACCTGAAAACTGATATGGATATCTGGATGCAGTCTCACTAAGCATTCGGTTCCAGCTCAAAAAGGGAAGCCTCGGCTTCCCTTTTTTATTGTGTTGTTTTTAGCTCAATGTGATGGTCAGGAAAATAGGGGCGTGATGGGCTAGATCCTGTAGCAACTCGCTTCTTCATCTCTCTTGCCAAGATCTCAGTGGTATCAGCGGCAGAGAATAAAAAGGGGACCGAATGGTCCCCTTGGCATCAACAGCGTTTGCAGAACAGTTAGTCGATGCTACGCAGCAGGGCGTTGATACCGACCTTGGCGCGGGTCTTGGCATCCACCTTCTTGACGATAACGGCGCAGTACAGGCTGTAGGTGCCGCACTTGGAGGGCAAGGAGCCTGATACCACAACCGAACCTGCCGGTACACGACCATAGTGGATCTCACCGGTTTCACGATCGTAGATACGGGTGGATTGGCCGATGAATACGCCCATGGAGATCACGGAGCCTTCTTCAACGATGACACCTTCCACCACTTCGGAGCGGGCACCGATGAAGCAGTTATCTTCGATGATGGTCGGGTTGGCCTGCAGTGGCTCCAGAACACCACCGATCCCGACACCGCCGGAGAGGTGTACATTGGCACCGATCTGGGCACAGGAGCCGACAGTCACCCAGGTATCGACCATGGTACCTTCACCGACATAACCACCGATGTTGACGTAAGAAGGCATCAGCACGGCGTTACGGGCAATATAAGCACCTTTGCGGACGATAGCATTCGGCACGACGCGAATGGCCTCTTCCTTGAAACGTTCCGGCGTATAGTCTTCAAACTTCAACGGCACCTTGTCATAGAAGTTGGTGCCAGGTGCAGCCAGCATGGCATTGTCATTGATGCGGAAATAGAGCAGCACCGCCTTTTTCAGCCACTGATGAACCACCCACTCACCGGCAATTTTCTCGGCAACGCGCGCTTTGCCGGAGTCCAGCATGTCCACAGTTTGCAGAATAGCTTGGCGTGTCAGGGCATCGACGGTCGCGGGGGTGATGCTTTCACGGCGCTCGAAAGCTTCTTCGATCAGGCGTTGTAACTCAGTCATGATTGTCTCCCTTCAAAAAATGGCATCCTTTTTATCACATATCGTCGTCGGGGTTTAACTCGGCGACCAATTTTTCTCGCACCCGATCCTCGTCAGCATCTGTCAGCAGCTGACCATCGCGGCGGGTGAGGGAGAAAAAGTCTTCGACTCGCTCGCCTATGGTGGTGATCTTGGCGGCATGGACCACCAATTCACAATTCTGGAACACAGCGCCGATCCGGGCAAGAACGCCCGGGCGGTCGAGCGCGGTCAGCTCGATCAAGGTATGTTTCCGATCGCCTTTATTCGGCAGGAAATTGACCCGAGTGGGCACAGTAAACTGGCGGTGACGTCGAGAAAGCGGTTTTGGCTTGGGTAACGGCATCGCCGGATTATTCAGGGCATTGGTCAGCCCTTTGCGCAGCGACGGGATCCGCTCCGGATCAACGGCATCACCATTGGGCTCCAGCACGACAAAGGTGTCCATCACGTAGCCATCTTTGGAGCTCATGATCTGGGCGTCGTGAATATTCAGCCCCTTGTGGCCGAGGATAGAGGCTACGGTGGCGAACAGGTTCGGCATATCCCGGCAATAGAGGAATAGCTCGCTGCCGCCACGCGCGGCATGCTGGCCAAACAGCACCAGTGGCTCACTCTTGTCATGGGGCAGAATATGCTGGCTATGCCAGGCGATTTGCTCCGGGCTATGCCGCATGAAGTAATCGGCCTTGAAGTTTTGCCACAAGGTCAGAATGAGCTCTTCGGCAATACCGCTGGGGCGTAATAGCTCCAGCGCTTTGCGCTGATTTTCCCGGATCCGCAATTTCAGGTCGGGCGGATTTTCCAAGCCAAGCCGTAAGGCTTTCTGGGTAGCGAAATAGAGTTCCCGCAGCAGGGTGCCTTTCCAGTCATTCCACAGGTTGTCATTGGTGGCGCAGATATCGGCGACCGTCAGGCAGTAGAGATAATCCAGGTGCTGTTCATCGCGAACTTTTTCTGCGAAGTCATTGACCACATCCGGATCATAAATATCCCGCCGTTGGGCGGTGACGGAGAACAATAAGTGCTGGCGTACCAACCAGGCTACTAGGCGACTCTCGTAGCGATCGAGTCCGTGCAGTTGGCAGAAGTAGAGTGCTTCACTGGCCCCCAGCTCTGAGTGATCGCCGCCACGGCCTTTGGCAATGTCGTGGAACAGGGCGCCGAGTAGCAGCAACTCCGGTTTTGGTAGCCGGGAGTGAACTTCGCGAAATAGCGGTTGCTCGCGTTCGTTGTGGGGCAGGATGAAGCGATGGATATTCTTCAGCAATCGATGCGTGTGCTCGTCGACCGTATAGGCATGGAACATATCAAACTGCATTTGGCCGACAATCTGGCCCCATTGGGGCAAATAGGCGGCGAGGATCCCGTGCTCATGCATCAGTGTAATGGCGAGCCCCATGCCCTGGGGATGTCGCAACAGCTGGATAAACTGCTGGCGACATTCGGGCAACTCTTGCAGCGAAAAGATCAGACTGCGACGGGCTTCGCGCAGTTGTCGAAGACCCGCCGAATAGATACCGGTGATCTCGGGGTGTTCTGCGATCTGGTAGAACAGCGACAGCATGGCTAGCGGTTCGCGGCGGAAGAGCTCGGGATCGCGGGTATCGATGAGAGTCCCCCGTAGTAGGAACTGCTCGTTCAGCAGGCGGATCTCGGTGGCGCCATTGCCCAGGATCGCCTCATCAAAGAGTTGCAGCAGCATCTCGTTGAGTTCGGCTACCCGACGTACCGTCTGGTAAAACCGCTTCATCATCTGCTCGATGGGGGCATTGCCTTGCCCGGGATAGCCCAGCAGTTCCGCGACGGCGCGTTGGCGATCAAACAACATGCGGTTGTCATTCTTGTCGATGGCAATGTGCAGAGCGAACCGCAAGCGCCAAAGAAAGTTCTGGCAGTCCAGCAACTCCAGATATTCAGAACGACTGAGAAAACCATAGCTGGTCATCTCATAGAGACTGGTGGCACCGAACTGACGACGAGCCACCCAGGCCAGAGTCTGGATATCCCGTAACCCACCCGGGTTGCTCTTCAAGTCAGGCTCTAGCGTATAGACAGTGTCTTGATATTGCAGGTGGCGGGCGGTCTGTTCATCCCGTTTGGCCCGAAAGAAGGCATCACTGGGCCAGAAGTGATCCGGTTGAATGGCTTGATTCAGCGCGGCAAAGGTATCCAGCGAGCCGGTAATCAACCGGGACTCCAACAGGTTGGTGGCGATGGTGATATCCAGTTTTCCCTGCGCCACACAATCACTGACGGTGCGGACCGCATGACCGACTTCCAGTTTAAGATCCCACAGCAGGGTCAGGTATTGACCAATGCGCTCCCCAGTCGCAGCGGATAGCGGGGAGGGGCTCAGAACCAGAATATCGATGTCAGAACTGGGATGCAGCTCGCCACGGCCATAACCACCAACGGCGACCAATGCTAGTTGCGGCTGCTCGGCCAGACCGAATTGTTCCCAACACAGACTTAGCAGTTGATCGATGAACAGGGAACGAGCAGCCACCAGCTCACCGACCGGGCTGCCGGCCAAAAACTGGTCGCGCAGCCAACCTTGAAATTGCCCCAAACTCTCCCGGCCGTTGGCCATCTCCAATGGCGCCGTCGGCAGAAAATCGGGGATCGGTTGATAGTGTTGCATGCGGCCTCCCTGGCGGCGTTGCTAAGCTGGCTCAGCCCTTGATGTAACGCTCCAGCGTTTCATCGCTGCGTAAGGTCAGCACTTCACAGCCATCTTCGGTGACCAGCAAGGTATGTTCGTACTGTGCTGAGGGTTGACGATCGCCGGTGGTCACAGTCCAGCCATCTTTGCGATCAACCTTGCAGCGGTAGGTACCGGCGTTGATCATCGGCTCTATGGTGAAGCACATGCCAGGTTTGAGCGTCAGCTTGTGGCTATTGCGGTAATGCAGCACCTGCGGCTCTTCGTGAAAGGCTTTGCCCAGGCCATGACCACAGTAGTCGCGAACCACCGAGAAGCCAGCTTTTTCCGCCATGGGTTGGATGACGGCGCCAATTTCGCTCAGGCAGGAGCCCGGGCGAACGGTGCGAATGGCGGCATACAGGGTTTGCTGGGCAATGTCGCAGAGTTGGCGATTCCGTGGCGTCGCGTTGCCGATGATAAACATCTGCGAGGTATCACCATGATAGCCATCTTTGATGACGGTAATATCCAGGTTGATAATGTCGCCATCCCGCAGTTTTTTATGATTCGGAATTCCGTGGCAGACCACTTCATTGATCGAGGTGCAGATGGATTTCGGAAAGCCGTGATAATTCAGCGGTGCCGGGATAGCCTGTTGCACATTGACGATATAGTCATGGCACAGCTGGTTCAGTTCTTCGGTGGAAACGCCGGCCTTAACATGAGGGGCGATCATTTCCAGTACTTCAGCCGCCAGACGGCCTGCAACACGCATTTTTTCAATTTCATCCGGGGTTTTCAGTACGACTGACATGGCATCTCTCGATTCAGATTTTTGGCCGCTCACCCTTGGGGCGGGCATCCTGCGCGCGGCATTTTTGATGATGCGAAATTGTAACGATTTGCTACTCGGAGTTCCAGTTTGCTGATCCGGATCAACAAATTTCTGATTGTCGAGGCAACTCTGATCGGACCGCAGTGACGGCAGGGCTCGACGGTGGTGTTTGCGGGGCGAATATGGTATAAAGCGCGCCGAGTCATGCCTGTCATGCTCAACACACTTAAATCCTTAAACCACACACACATCGACACGCTCTCCGGGGTGCCCTTTGGGTCGGAGTCGCGGGATGTGTGGAGGCCTAACCCCATACAGAGGTTTAAAATGGCAAAAGTTTCAATGCGCGACATGCTGCAAGCCGGCGTTCACTTCGGTCACCAAACCCGTTTCTGGAACCCGAAGATGAAGCCTTTCATCTTTGGTGCTCGTAACGGTGTGCACATCATCAACCTGGAAAAGACTGTTCCTATGTTTGATGATGCGCTGAACTTCATCAGCAGCGTTGCTGCCAAGAAGGGCAAGATCCTGTTCGTCGGTACCAAGCGTGCTGCCGCTGAAGCCGTGAAAGAAGCCGCTGGTAGCTGCGATCAGTTCTATGTGAACCATCGCTGGCTGGGCGGTATGCTGACCAACTGGAAGACCGTTCGTCAGTCCATCAAGCGTCTGAAAGATCTGGAACTTCAAGCTCAAGACGGTACCTTCGAAAAGCTGACCAAGAAAGAGGCGCTGATGCGTACTCGCGAAATGGAAAAGCTGGAAAAGAGCCTGGGCGGTATCAAGGATATGGGCGGCCTGCCGGACGTTCTGTTCGTTGTTGATGCTGAGCACGAGCACATCGCTATCAAAGAAGCCAACAACCTGGGTATCCCGGTTGTGTCTATCGTTGATACCAACTCTAACCCGGACGGCGTTGATTACATCATCCCGGGTAACGACGATGCGATCCGTGCCGTTAGCCTGTACCTGTCTGCCGCTGCTGGTGTTGTGAATGCCTCCCGCGAGCTGGACATTGCAGTTCAAGCCGAGCAAGACGGTTTCGTAGAAGCCAACTAATAAAGGCCCGGACAGTTCGCTGTTCCCCCTTATTAACCCGTTGTAATTGGTTAGCAGGGGTCCTCGTGACCCCTGCATTTTTATACAAATCACTCAGACCGAGGATATAGGACATGGCAAACATTTCCGCCGCTCTGGTTAAAGAACTGCGCGAGCGTACCGGCGCGGGCATGATGGACTGCAAAAAAGCACTGACCGAAGCCGATGGCGACATCGAGCTGGCGATCGAGAACATGCGTAAGTCTGGCCAAGCCAAGGCTGCCAAGAAGGCTGGCCGTATCGCTGCCGAAGGCGTGATCTTGGCTCGTGCCGAAGGCAACACCGCTGTCATGATCGAGCTGAACTGTGAAACCGACTTCGTGGGCAAGGACGTCAGCTTCCGTGCTTTCGGTGAACAGATTCTGGCGCTGGCCGTTGCTAACAAGATCACGGATCTCGAAGCACTGAAGGCCGCCACCATGGAAAATGGTGATAGCGTTGAAGTCTCTTTGAACAACCTGATTGCCAAGCTGGGCGAAAACATGAACCTGCGCCGCGTGATCGTGGTCGAAGGTGACAACCTGGGTACCTATATCCACGGTGGTCGTATTGGTGTTATCACCAAGCTGGTTGGCGGTACCACAGATCTGGCTAAAGATCTGGCCATGCACGTTGCTGCCAACAGCCCGCAATTCGTTAAGCCGGAAGATGTTTCTGCTGAAGTGGTTGCCAAAGAGCGCGAAATCCAAATCGACATCGCGATCAACTCTGGCAAGCCGAAAGAAATCGCCGAGAAGATGGTTGAAGGCCGCATGAAGAAATTCACCGGTGAAATCTCCCTGACCGGTCAGCCGTTCGTCAAGGATCCTTCCGTTCTGGTTGCCGATCTGCTGAAGAAAGAAGGCGCTGATGTGCTGGAATTCGTTCGCTTTGAAGTAGGCGAAGGCATCGAGAAGCAAGAGACTGACTTCGCCGCCGAAGTTCAGGCTCAAATCGCTGCCATGAAAGGCTAATCTGCGATAAAGTTAGCAAGCCAATTCAGACCGCGACCTATGTCGCGGTCTTTCTATGACCAGGAAGAAAAGATGAGTACCAATCCTAAAGCTGCTTACAGACGAATTCTGTTGAAACTGAGTGGTGAAGCCCTGCAAGGTGATGAAGGCTTCGGCATTGATCCTGCGGTGTTGGAACGTATGGCTCAGGAAATCAAGGAGCTGGTAGAGCTCGGGGTACAAGTCGGTCTGGTCATCGGTGGCGGTAACCTGTTCCGTGGTGCCGGTCTTGCCAAGGCAGGCATGAACCGGGTGGTGGGTGATCACATGGGTATGCTGGCGACCGTGATGAATGGTCTGGCCATGCGGGATGCGTTGCATCGTGCCTATGTGAATGCGCGCCTGATGTCCGCCATCAGTCTGCAAGGGATCTGTGATTCTTACAGCTGGGCCGAAGGGATCAGCCAGTTACGCGCGGGCAAGGTCGTAATATTTGCTGCAGGTACCGGTAATCCATTTTTTACCACCGATTCGGCCGCTTGTTTGCGCGGTATCGAGATCGAAGCCGATGCCGTCTTGAAGGCGACCAAGGTGGATGGTGTTTATTCTGATGATCCGGTCAAGAATCCGGATGCTGAACTGTATACTGAACTTGATTACAGCGATGTGCTGGATAAAGAACTCAAAGTCATGGATCTGGCCGCCTTCACTCTGGCGCGAGACCATAACTTGCCGATCCGTGTCTTCAACATGAATAAGCCGGGCGCTTTGCGTCGTGTCATCATGGGCGAGCAGGAAGGTACTCTGATCCATCACAAAAACAAATAACACTGGCTTTGCCGATCGCATTTACTGGTTACAATCATCAGTAAAGTCAGACGACACAGAAGAAGGATAACGACAGTGATCAATGATATTAAGCAAGATGCAAAAGAGCGGATGACTAAGAGCGTCGAGTCGCTCAAGAGTCAGATGTCCAAGATCCGTACCGGTCGTGCACAACCGGCACTGCTGGATGGCATCACCGTTGATTATTACGGTTCTTCCACCCCGCTGCGTCAGGTCGCTAACGTGGTGGCCGAAGATTCACGCACGCTGGCGGTTACCGTATTCGATCGCTCGATGATCCAGGCCGTTGAAAAGGCCATTATGACCTCTGATCTGGGGCTTAACCCCTCATCGGCTGGTACCACGATCCGTGTGCCGTTGCCTGCGCTGACCGAAGAGCGTCGTAAAGATCTGATCAAGTTGGTGCGTGCTGAAGCGGAGCAGGCTCGAGTTGCGGTCCGTAACGTGCGCCGGGATTGCAATGCCGATCTGAAGGCCTTGCTGAAAGACAAGGATATCTCCGAGGACGACGATCGCCGTGCTCAGGAAGACATCCAGAAGCTGACCGATGGTTTCGTCAAGCAGGTGGATGACTTGCTGACCGCCAAGGAAAAAGAGCTGATGGAAATCTGATTGTCACATCAGGTATAGTACCGACGCCGTGTAGGTCTCTGCACGGCGTTTTTCTATGTACAGGAGATGAAGCATGTCGTTACCTGCCTCTCTCGGTGAGATGGCCAAACAGGGGCTCCCCCGACACGTTGCCATCATCATGGATGGTAATGGACGCTGGGCCCAACAGCGCGGCAAGATGCGCGTCTTCGGTCATAAGGCAGGAGTGAATGCGGTTCGCGATGCAGTCTCCGTCGCCTCCCGTCTTGGCTTGTCGGCCCTGACTCTCTTTGCTTTTTCCAGCGAAAATTGGCGTCGACCGGAATCTGAGGTCTCGGCCTTGATGGAGCTCTTCATCCATGTTCTCGGCGGTGAGGTCAAGAAGCTGCACAAGAGCAACATCCGCTTGCGGATCACGGGAGAACGCTCCCGATTCAGCTCTCGCCTGCAAGACAAAGTTGCTGCCGCAGAGGCACTGACGGCCAACAATACGGGTCTGATACTCAACGTGGCTGCCAATTATGGTGGCCGCTGGGATATTACTCAGGCTGCCGCTGCTTTAGCGGTCGAAGTACAGGCTGGCCATTTGGCGCCGGAGCAGATCGATGAAGATGCCTTGGCCCGGCACTTGAGTACCCATGGCTTACCCGATGTCGATCTGTTGATCCGCACCGGGGGCGATCATCGCATTAGCAATTTCGTGCTCTGGCAGGCGGCCTATGCTGAGCTTTATTTTACGCCGGTGCTATGGCCGGATTTTGATGCAGTGGTATTTAGTGAGGCAATTGCCTCATTTGCCAGCCGTGAACGCCGCTTTGGCTGTACGGGTGAACAGATCAGGGCGTTGTTGGACCAACCCGGCTGAAGTTAGAGGATCTCGTTGTTGAAACAAAGAATTATCACTGCGCTTGTCCTGATCCCCTTGGCGATTGGTTGGATGTTTTTTTTGTCGCTAGATGCCTTCAGCCTGGGAGCTATTCTGATTTTTTTGCTCGCCAGTCGGGAGTGGGGGCGCTTTGTCTGCCCGGCTCATCCCCATCGTTTGTTGCTCCCCATGGGTGCCTTGCTCACTCTTACCCTGTGGTTAAGTCCCCCTTCCTTGTTGCCCGTGGCGGCTCCGCATCCGCTGGTGATGGCGATTTTATATGCCGGTGCGCTATGGTGGCTTGCCGCGCTGGTGATGGTTTTGCGATATCCTCGCGGCACCCAGCTGTGGCGTGAAAGTGCCAGCCTGAAGGCGCTATTCGGCGTTTTGACTCTGTTGCCGTTTTTCTGGGCGCTGCTGTTACTGCGTAGCCATGATTATCTGGCCGACCCGATGCTGGGCGGTTGGACATTGTTTTTTGTGATGCTCTTGGTCTGGTGTGCCGATTCGGGGGCCTATTTTGTTGGCCGGGCTTTTGGCCAGCGTAAGATGCTACCGGCGGTCAGTCCGAAGAAGACAGTCGAAGGTCTGCTCGGGGGCTTACTGTTGTCGGCTCTGGTGGCGGGTGCGGTTGCCTATAGCCGCTCTTTGGGCGTTCGAGAAACTGTAGTCATAGTGCTTTGCGCCATGTTGGCCGTTGTTGCTTCCGTGTTGGGTGATCTCTCAGAGAGCTTGTTCAAGCGTGAGGCGGGTATCAAGGATTCGGGTTCCCTGCTGCCAGGACACGGTGGGGTTCTGGATCGCATCGACAGCTTGACGGCCGCTTTGCCGATTTTTGTCGTCAGCTATTTGTTACTCAACTAGGGCTTTGCCATGCATCAGCTGACTGTGTTGGGCTCGACCGGTTCTATTGGTCGTAGCACTCTGGATGTGGTGCGTCGTCATCCGGAACGTTTTAATGTGGTGGCTCTTGCGGCGAATGCCGATGTCACCCGAATGTTGGCCGATTGCCTCGAATTTCGACCTCAGTATGCCGTGCTGGTACAAGAGGATGCGGCGGTTGCCCTGCGTCTGGCACTGGCCGAGGCTGGGATTCAGGATGTAGAAGTGCTCAGTGGTGCCGTTGCCTTGCAAGAGGTGGCTCGGCTTGGCGCGGTCGATACTGTCATGGCCGCTATTGTCGGTTCCGCCGGTTTGCTGTCTGCGCTGGCGGCGATAGAGGCGGGCAAGCGGGTTCTATTGGCCAACAAAGAGGCGCTGGTGATGTCTGGTGCCTTGTTTATGCAGGCGGCTCAAGCATCGGGGGCAACCATACTGCCCGTGGATAGTGAACACAATGCGATCTTCCAATGCTTGCCTGAACATGTACAGAGTGCCATGGGCTACTGTGATCTCGCCGCGGCGGGCGTGGAGCGCATCTTGCTCACCGGCTCTGGTGGCCCCTTTCGCTACACGGCGTTGGAGAGCCTCGCCTCGGTCACGCCAGAACAAGCTATTGCTCATCCTAACTGGTCGATGGGACGCAAAATCTCGGTAGATTCCGCCACCATGATGAACAAGGGGCTTGAGTTCATTGAGGCCAAATGGTTATTCAATGCGGCGCCGGAACAAATCCAGGTCATCATTCATCCCCAGTCCGTGATCCATTCTATGGTGCAATATAAGGATGGCTCTGTGCTGGCGCAGATGGGACGACCCGATATGCGCACGCCAATCGCCCATGCTTTGGCGTATCCGCAGCGAGTCAGCTCCGGAGTCGAGGTTCTCGATTTCTTTTCCCAAGGCGAGTTGAGCTTTATCCGACCGGATTATGAGCGCTATCCTTGCCTGCAGTTGGCGATGGACGCCTGTTGGTCTGGCCAAGCGGCAACGACGGCGCTGAATGCCGCAAATGAATTGGCTGTAGGGGCATTTTTGGATGCCCAAATCGGGTTCATGGACATCTATCGAGTCTGTGCCCAGGTGGTCGAATCGCTATCTATTCGTGCTACGCCGGATTTGACCACGATTCTTGAATTGGACTCCGAGGCCCGGCGCCTGGCATTACGGTTACTCAAGGAGACAACATGACGGCCATTCTCTGGAATTTCTTTTCCTTCATTCTTGCGTTAGCCATCTTGATTGCTGTGCATGAGTGGGGTCATTTCTGGGTTGCCCGGCGCTGCGGTGTTCGGGTTGAGCGTTTTTCTCTCGGGTTTGGCAAGGTACTGTTTAGTCGCAAAGACAAGTTGGGAACCGAGTTTTCCCTTTCTCTGATCCCGCTCGGCGGATACGTGAAGATGCTGGATGAACGGGTAGATCCGGTGCCAGCAGAACTCAAGTCACAAGCCTTTAATAACAAAGCCGTGTGGCAGCGTTTTGCGATCGTGGCGGCAGGCCCGGCGGCTAACTTTGTGTTTGCGCTCTTCGCGTTCTGGCTAATGTTTATGGTCGGTGTGCCGACCGTCAAGCCGGTGATTGGCGAGGTCAGGCCACAAACGGCGGCGGCAGCGGCCGGTTTGCAAGCGGGGATGGAGATACTGCAGATTGGTGAGCAGACGACACCTGATTGGGAGGCTGTAGCCTACGCTCTTGTGGGGCATCTGGGTGATGATGAAGTGCAGCTGACGGTGCAGGACGACCGCGGGATCCGGCTACAGAAGCAACTGTCATTACAGGGCTGGGCGCTGGATGGCACAGAGGAACAGGCTCCCTTTACGGCGTTGGGGATTGATCCTCTTGGCCCGCAAGTGACTCTCGAGGTCGGTCAACTGGTGGCGGATGGGAGTGCCGAGCGAGCGGGTTTGTTGGTGGGGGATCGTTTACTGGCTGCTAATGGCCAGCCATTGACCGAGTGGCAGCAATTTGTCACCTTGGTCCAGGCATCTCCGGACAGATCCATAACGCTGCGAGTGCTCCGTGCTGGTGCCGAGCTTGAGCTAGCGTTGATCCCTGCGGCCCGAGAACAGCAAGGGAAGGTGCAAGGTTATGTTGGCTTGGCCCCTAAAGTCCTGCCTCTGGATGACAAGTATCGCGTGGAAATGCACTACGGCCCTGTTGATGCGTTGTGGGCGGGGGTGCAGAAAACGGGTGCTGTCATGTCATTGACCGTGGATATGCTGGGTAAGCTGATTACCGGTGTGGTTTCGCTGGATAATCTGAGCGGTCCGATCTCAATTGCGAAGGGCGCAGGCAGCACTGCCAGTTTTGGTCTGGTATACTTCCTCGGTTTTTTGGCGCTGGTGAGCGTCAATTTAGGTATTATCAATTTATTCCCTCTGCCGGTGCTGGATGGAGGGCATCTGCTGTTCTTTGTCTTTGAGGCAATAACCGGCAGACCTGTACCGGAAAAAGTGCAGGAATATGCATTCAAGTTTGGCGCAGCCGTTTTGGTTTGTTTGATGGGGATTGCGCTGTTTAATGATTTTGTGCGCCTGTGAGGGCGTGGCAACTAGGACATACGAGAATAACATGGCTGTAAGAAAAGCGCTGGTCGCCTCTTGCCTGTTGGGCATCAGTTTGATGGCTCAAGGGGCCGAGTTAACTTCGAGTTCCTTTGTCGTTAAAGATATTCGTGTTGAAGGATTGCAGCGGGTTACCTTGGGGGCTGCGTTACTCAATTTACCGGTGCGAGTGGGTGACACCCTGGATGCGCAAACATCAGCTAATGCCATCAAGAAGCTCTACGCTTCCGGGAACTTTGAAGATATTCAGTTGATACGGGAAGGCGATGTTCTGGTGGTCGAAGTCAAAGAACGACCGACCATCAGTAATATCGAATTCGTGGGTAACAAAGACATCAAAGAAGAGCAACTCAAGCAATCTATCGAGTCTTCTGGTGTTCGCGTCGGCGAACCCCTAGATCGCACGGTATTGCGCTCGCTGGAAAAAAATCTAGAAGATTTTTACTACGGCGTGGGTAAGTATTCCGCCAAAGTACAGGCGATTGTGACTCCGTTGCCGCGGAATCGCGTCGATTTGAAGCTTAACTTTGTGGAAGGTGTCTCCGCCAAGATCCAGCAGATCAATATTGTCGGTAACAAGGTCTTTGCCGAAGATCTATTGCTGGCGCAGATGTCCTTGCGTGATCAGGTTCCTTGGTGGAACTTCATTGCGGATCAGAAGTATCAAAAGCAAAAGTTAGGCGGTGATCTGGAGGCTCTGAGCTCCTATTACATGGATCGCGGTTATGTGCGCTTCAAGGTTGAGTCGACTCAGGTTGGCATGACGCCTGACAAGAAAGGCATTTATATCACCATCAATATCAATGAGGGTGAGCAGTACAAGGTTTCGCAAGTCAGCCTGAAAGGGGACTTGATCGGCCGGGGCAGCGAAATGCAAAAGCTGATCCCCATTACGGCGGGTGAGCTCTATTCTGCTGCCAATGTCACCCATACCGAAGAGAGTTTATCCAAGTTCCTGGGTAAATTTGGTTATGCCTATCCGCAAGTCACCACTTTTCCCCAGATTGATGATGAGAAAAAAGAAGTTTCTCTGAATATCAATGTGACTCCGGGGCCGCGCATCTATGTCCGGAATATCATGGTGCAAGGTAACCAGGCGACCAAGGATGAGGTGGTGCGTCGTGAGATGCGGCAGATGGAAGGGACCTGGCTGTCGAATGAACAGGTTGAAAGCTCCAAAGCGCGTCTGAACCGCCTCGGATTCTTCGAAACCGTTGAGGTGCAACCACGCCGCTTGCCGGGCAGTGAGGATAAGGTTGATCTGGATGTCACCGTTAAGGAGCAACCCGCAGGTTCAGTAACCGGTGGTGTTGGCTATGGCACCACCTCCGGGGTGAGTTTCCAGTTCGGCCTGACTCAGGACAACTTCATGGGCTCGGGTCGGAAGGGTGCGTTTACCTTCAATATGAACGACTACAGCAAGACGTTTGATGTCAGCTATACCGATCCTTATTTTACGCTAGACGGTATCAGCCTTGGTGGCCGCGTGTATTACACCGAGTTTGAGGCGGGCGATGCCAATCTGGTGGATTATAACAACCAGACCATCGGTACTCGGGTGACGGCGGGCTATCCGGTGAACGAGATTAATCGCCTTGAATATGGCGTTGGCTTCGAACATAACAAGTTGTCTCAACTTCAGGCTTACGCGCAAATTCGTAAATTCTGGGAAATTTATGCCGAGAATCGGGATAGTGAAGGTCGGGTGGTATTCAACAACTTTGATCTTTCCAGTAGCTGGATCCGCAACGATCTGAACAAGGGGATGTTCCCGACTCAGGGCGATAAACAACAGCTTACCGGCAAGATTACCATCCCGGGTTCGGATCTGCAGTTCTACAAGGTCAGCTTTGATGACTCTCACTACTACCCACTGGATAAAGAGCATAGCTGGGTGCTGTTAGGGCGGATGAAGCTCGCCTATGGCGCCGGATATGGTCAGGTTGGTGGCTTCGATCAGGTACTGCCGTTCTTTGAAAATTATTATGCGGGTGGCAATGACTGGTTGCGGGGCTTCAAGAGCAATAGCGTAGGGCCCAAGGCGCTCTATCTGTACAACGATCAAGGTAATAACAGCATCACGGCGACCGATCAGTCTGTCGGTGGTAATGCTATGAGTGTTGCCAGCTTCGAGTTTATCGTTCCGACACCGTTTGCCAGCGAATCCTATCGCAACCAGTTACGGACATCGGTGTTCTTTGATATCGGGACTGTCTGGGACACTACTTTTGATCCCGCAGATTACAACGCATGTAGTTCATCCTGTGACAAATTCTACGATTATTCTGATCCATCGCTATACCGCTCCTCTATGGGGATTGCCCTGCAATGGCTATCACCTTTAGGGCCATTAGCATTCTCGTTTGCCCGTCCGATCAAAGAACAGCCGGGTGACAAAACAGAAGTATTCAACTTCAATATCGGTCGCACCTTCTAAAGGTGAGATAAAACAAGGAGTAGGAAGTGGGTAAAGTATTACAAGTCGCTAGTCTGGCTCTGGGTTTGATGGCCGCAGGTTTCTCGGCTCAAGCATCTGCTGAGACCAAAATTGCAGTCATCAATGTGCCGCGCATCATGCAGGAAATCCCGCAGGGCAAGGCAGTTGAAGCCAAGCTGAAATCCGAATTTTCTTCTCGTATCAGTGAGATGCAGCGTCTGGAAACGGAAGGCCAAAACCTAGCTGCTAAATTGAAAAAAGACGAAGCCTTCATGGCTGCCGATGAGCGCACCAAACTGCAGCGTCGGCTGGCTGAACTGCAAGCCGACTTCAATTTGAAGGGACAAGCGTTGCAGGAAGATCAGCGTCGCCGTTTCAATGAAGAGCAGAAGAAGGTGCTGAACAAGGTTCAGGACGCCATCGACAGTATTGCCAAGGCACAAGGCTATGATCTGGTGTTGAATGGTCAATCTGTGGTTTTTGGTGCCGAGAAGCTGGATATTTCGGCTCAAGTCATCCAACAAGTTAGCAAGAGCAAGTAAGCAATGAGTGTGACTCTCGGACAACTGGCCACTCTGCTTGGCGCCGAGCTGCATGGGGATGCCTCAATCGAGGTGTCCCGTGTTGCCAACTTGGAAACAGCCGGTTCTGGCGAGATCAGTTTTCTTTCCGATAGCAAATATCAAAGCTTTCTGGCCCAAACAGCCGCCAGTGCTGTGTTGGTGAAAGCAGCGGATCTATCGGTATGTCAGACCAATGCTCTGGTGGTGAAAGACCCGTACGTTGGTTTTGCGCGAGTGGCTCAGCTGCTTGATTCCACCCCGCAGCCTGCTTTGGATATTCACCCCACCGCCGTTATTGCAGCCGATGTCCAACTAGGACAAAACGTAGCGATCGGTCCCCATGCCGTCATTGAATCTGGTGTTGTGCTGGGTGATGGTGTGGCCATTGGCCCGGGTTGTTTTGTGGGTAAAAACAGCCGGTTAGGCAAAGGCAGCCGGTTGTGGGCGAATGTGACTATCTATCACAATGTGGAGATTGGCGATGCCTGCCTCATCCAATCCGGAACCGTGATTGGCGCGGATGGCTTCGGCTATGCCAACGAGCGCGGCGAATGGATCAAGATCCCGCAGGTTGGCAAAGTGATTCTGGGGAATCGCGTCGAGATCGGTGCATCGACCACCATTGATCGGGGCGCCATCGATGACACCATCATTGCGGATAATGTCATCATCGATAACCAGTGCCAGATTGCTCATAATGTGGAAATTGGTTATGGCACAGCGATTGCGGGCGGTACAGTGATCGCGGGTAGCGCCAAAATCGGCAAATACTGTATCATTGGCGGCGCGGCTGTGATCAACGGCCATATTCAAGTATGCGATCAGGCCACCATCACCGGCATGGCAATGGTGATGCGATCGATCTCCGAGCCGGGGATTTACTCCTCGGGCGTTCCAGCCCAGTCCAATAAGGAATGGCGCAAGATGGCGGCACGCGTCCTGCACATTGATGAGATGCACAAGCGCCTCAACCAGCTGGAAAAACGGATCGAAGACCAAGAACAATAAGCGATAAGGATACAGGTTTGAGCAACCAACTTAACCAACTCGACATCCAGGACATTCTGGAGCTGCTGCCCCATCGTTACCCCTTCTTATTGGTGGACCGGGTGGTCAACTACGAGATCAGCGAGGAGCGCAAGGTACTGAGAGGTATCAAGAATGTGTCCTTTAATGAGCCGTTTTTCCAGGGCCATTTCCCGCAAAAACCGGTATTTCCCGGTGTTTTGATTCTCGAGGCGATGGCGCAGGCAACCGGTATTCTGGCCTTCCGTATGGTGGGTAAGCCCAAGCCGAATGAATTGTATTATTTTGCATCTATCGACAATGCCCGCTTTAAGCGTCCCGTCGTGCCGGGAGATCAGTTGGTGCTGGATGTGGAATTCCTGAAAGAACGTCGTGGCATCGCCAAATTTACCGGCGTGGCGACTGTGGATGGTGAAGTGGTTTGTACCGCTGAACTGATGTGTGCCAAACGCGAGAGCTGATGCTGTGATCCATCCAAGTGCTGTTATTCATGAAACTGCAATTATCCACGCGGATGCCGTGATTGGTGCCCATGTGGAAATAGGCCCATGGACTGTGGTCGGTGCCGAGGTTGAAATCGGCGATGGGAGCTGGATTGGCTCTCACGTGGTGATCAAGGGGCCGACCAAAATTGGTCAAGGCAACAAGATTTTCCAGTTCTGCTCCATTGGCGAGGATTGCCAGGATAAGAAATACAAGGGTGAACGCACGGCCCTGGAGATTGGCGATCACAATGTGATCCGCGAGCACTGCACCTTCCACCGCGGTACAGTGCAGGATCAAGCACTGACCAAAGTGGGGAGTCGTAACCTGTTCATGGTCAATGTCCATGTCGCCCACGATTGCGTGATTGGTGACGATTGCATCTTCGCCAACAATGCTACCCTGGCAGGCCATGTGCACATCGGCGATTGGGTCATCTTTGGTGGTCTGGCGGCCATTCATCAGTTCGGTCGTGTCGGCTCCCACGCGTTTGTGGCCGGCATGGCGGCCTTGAACAAAGATGTGCCGCCTTATGTCATGGCAGCAGGGCATTATGCCAAGCCATTCGGGGTGAACAGCGAAGGTCTGAAGCGTCGGGGTTATTCTCCCGAGGCGATCACCATGGTTAAGCGCGCGTATAAACTGCTGTATCGCCAGGGGTTAACGATCGAAGCGGCACTGCCGGAGCTGGAAGCCATGGCTGCGGAAGAGCCTGCGGTGGCTCTGTTTGTTGACTTTCTCAAACAGAATGAACGCGGCATTGTTCGCTAAACGCTCATGACGATCTCGAACCGTCCACTACGTATCGCCATTGTCGCCGGAGAAGTCTCCGGCGATATTCTTGCTGCAGGTCTGATGCGCGAGTTGCGAGTTCGGCACCCGGATGCCGAGTTTATCGGTATTGCCGGGCCGCGTATGCAGGCTCTGGGGATCCAGACTCTGTTCGAGATGGAAGAGCTGGCGGTGATGGGGTTGGTCGAGGTGCTCGGGCGGTTGCCGCGATTGCTGCAGGTGCGTCGACAGCTGATCCGGACCTTGCTGGATAACCCGCCAGATCTGTTTATCGGCGTCGATGCCCCGGATTTCAATATCGGGGTCGAACTCAAGCTCAAGCGCCAGGGCATCAAGACGGTCCATTATGTCAGCCCCTCGGTCTGGGCCTGGCGTCAATCGCGCATTCATAAAATCAAGGCGGCCACCGATCTGGTATTGGCCTTCTTGCCGTTCGAAAAAGCCTTCTATGATCAGCATCAGGCACCCTGCCGCTTTATCGGTCATACCATGGCCGATGCGATCCCGCTGGTCAGTGACAAGTCCGAGGCTTGTGAGCGCTTGGGACTGGATGCTAGCAAGCCTTATCTGGCGGTCTTGCCGGGCAGTCGCCAAGGGGAGGTTGAGCTGTTGGCTCCCATCTTCTTGCAAGCCTGCCAGCTGTTGCGCCGCTCCCATCCTGAGCTGGAGTTTGTGGTCCCTCTGGTCAATCCTCGACGCCGTGCGCAGTTCGAGGCCATTCTGGCGGCGACAGCTCCCGAGTTGCCTATTCACCTGTTCGATGGCCAAGGCCGTGATGTGATGGCTGCGGGCGATGCCATCTTGTTGGCCTCTGGCACCGCTACCTTAGAGGCTATGCTAGTCAAACGCCCCATGGTGGTGGGCTATAAGGTCAATGCTTTAACCTTCTGGCTAGCGGAGCGGCTGGTGAGCATTCGCACCTTCGCTCTGCCCAATCTGCTGGCCGGTAAGAAAATAGTCCCTGAGCTGATCCAGAGCGGGTGCACGCCGGAAGCCATCAGCCAGGAGCTCAATCGCTTGCTGGCACAAGACAACTCGGCCTTACTGGCGGAGTTTACTCGCCTGCACCAACTGATCCGCTGCGATGCGGACCAACAAGCCGCCGATGCCGTGCTGCAATTACTGGATATGCCATGAGTGATTTTTTCTATCCCTGCGACCCTTGCCTGGTGCGGGTCGCTGGCGTGGATGAGGTTGGTCGTGGTCCTCTGGTCGGGGATGTGGTGACAGCGGCCGTGATCCTGGATCCGGCACGACCGATTATCGGTCTGAATGACTCCAAGAAGCTCTCCGAAAAGAAGCGACTGGCGCTGTATGACGAGATCGTTGATAAAGCCCTGGCGTTTGCGATCGGGCGTTGTTCTCCCGCCGAAATTGATAGCCTGAATATCCTCTGGGCCACCATGCTGGCCATGCAGCGTGCCGTGGCCGCATTATCGATCCAGCCCGGTTATGTGCTGGTGGATGGCAACCGGACGCCGGATTTCGGTGTTCCGGCACAGGCCATCGTCCAAGGGGACAGCAAGGGGGCTGGGATCAGGGGGGCATCGATTTGGGC
>Ga0183099_1000395_pt1 | contig 32962 bp, 31 predicted proteins | sample Biomet1_FD_127788 | JGI IMG/M metagenome (GOLD analysis project Ga0183099, IMG submission 127788) | Microbial communities from bioreactor (seeded with anoxic lake sediment) at LBNL, California, USA - Biofuel metagenome 1 | ecosystem: Engineered > Bioreactor > Anaerobic > Unclassified ... | reverse complement strand
AAGCTATGCAGGCTGCTATGCAACCTGCACGCTATGCATCTACAATTCCAGAGGCTGAAGCTATGCAGGCTGCTATGCAACCTGCACACTATGCATCTACGATTCCAGAGGCTGAAGCTATGCAGGCTGCTATGCAACCTGCACGCTATGCATCTACGATTCCAGAGGCTGAAGCTATGCAGGCTGCTATGCAACCTGCACGCCATGCATCTACAATTCCAGAGGCTGAAGCTATGCAGGCTGCTGCAAACCGAAGAAAACCTTTACCCCCACTACCAAAAAGAAGATAAACACAAGGTAAGAAACTGTTTATGATGCTACGTATTTAGATACACTTTATGGTTATAAATAAAAGAATAAGATTCGATAGAAAAACCACCCATCAAAAAAACACAACAAAAAATAAGTAAAAAGCCTTGATTTTAAAGGCTTTTTTGCTTTGAAGTCGCATATGAAGGCCATTAAGCTGGGGTCTAAGGAAAATAAAAGACCGCCCCTGGCGCGCTAACACCAGAGGCGGTCGGTAGGGGTGATAGGTTTGCAGGCCGTATCACCCTTTAATCTTACCAATGATTGGAGGAAAATGCAAGATGAAAGTTCCAGAGCCAAAGCAAACAGCAGCTGGAAAATGGAAAATTCAGCTCCGCATTGGCGGGCAGTCCATCGTTGTTTCTGAGGATAGCAAAAGGGCATGTAAAGCAAAGGCAGAAGCAATCAAGTGGGGATTTTTAAAAGTGCAGTCAAGTCCCGAGGAAATGACGCTGGAGCAGGCATTCGATAAATACATTGAAAAACGTCAGGCCGTGCTTTCCCCGTCAACAATCCGGGGGTACAAAAAAATTAAGCAGAATTGCTTCCAGGAATTAATGCCTGTATCGCTGAAGACTCTCCGTCAGGATTCCATACAAAGAGCGGTCAATAAGATGGCAAAGGGCAAGGCCCCAAAGTACGTTCAGAATGCGCATGGTCTTGTGTCTGCGGTGCTAAAAGAATATTACCCGGATTTCCGCCTGACAACTGCGCTTCCGTCAAAGACGAAGCCTGACATTGCAGTCCCGGATGATGAAGACGTGCGTCAGATCATGGCAGCAGTCAAAGGGTACCGCGTCGAAATACCAATTCTGATGGCGCTATGGATGGCAATGCGAGTATCTGAAATGCGCGGTGCAACATTTGACTGCATAAAGGATCACCGACTGCACATCAACAAGGCAATCGTAGACGACGAAAATTTGAAGCCCGTTCTCAAAAACACAAAAACCTATAGCTCTGATCGTTGGGTTGAAATACCGCCATATATCGAAAAGCTAATTTCTGAATTGCCATATCAAGACGGGTTCATCGTTGACATGAGCGGCGCAGCAATTAGAAATAGTTTCTACCGCCTGCTGAAGAAAAATGGAATCCAGCAGTTCTCCGTTCACTCTCTCCGCCACGCGAACGCAGCCATCATGCTCAAGCTTGGTGTGCCGAATAAATACGCGCAGGAACGCGGTGGCTGGTCTACTGACAGCGTTTTGAAAACGGTCTATCAGTATACCATGCAAGACAAAATGGCAGAGATCAACAAATCTGTGAATGACTACTTTGAGGACAAGCAGCATTGATTTTGCTTATAAAATGCTTATAAAAATGTCAGTCCATTGAAGCGCTAGCATTATATAGATTTTATTACGGATTCAACTCCCCCCACCTCCACCATAGAAGCACCACTATTTTGATAGAATAGTGGTGCTTCTTCTTTTCGCCGAAAAGTCTGCAATCCCAATGTTTTCAGCCATTATTGGCACATTAAACTCAGCCGCTGTGGAGCGATCTCCGCAGCGGCTGTTTTCATTTCCTGCTATTTTCGGTTTTTAGCTTCGAGCAATCGTGTAATTTATGGGGTATTCGTGACATTTATGGGGGTAATCGTGGGGTTATTGATATAATGACTCAATCCGTCTTAAGTGATTCACTATATGTAAAACAAAATAGTTTACCTCAGTATCTTCGCCAGAGCACCTACGATGCAATCAACATCCTTTTCTGTATTTTTACTGCCGAGTGAAATCCTAATTGTTCCTTTTGCTAACTTTTCCTCAAGTTGTATTGCCTTAAGAACGTGTGAAACCTCTGTGTTCACACTGTCACAGGCTGAGCCAGTAGAAATACTGATACCCATCAAGTCCATGCGATGGAGTATTGCTTCTCCGTCTGCTCCTCTAAACGAAAGGCTAATAAGGCCTGGCAAAGTGTTGTCACCACCATTACGTACAAACGGAATACGTAAATTACGAAGAGCGTCCAGCAACTGGCGCTCCAATGCTCGTACGTGGGAGGCGTTTTCACTCAAGGCTGTGCAGTTATCTTTTAAAGCGGTCGCCATTCCGACAATGGATGCAATATTCTCAGTTCCGGCGCGGTGCTTGTGCTCTTGCGCTCCACCGTCAGCATAGGGTAATATATTCGTGCCTTTGCGTATGTATATGAATCCGATGCCTTTAGGCCCGTTGAATTTGTGCGCAGATGCTGAAAGCATATCTATACGAAGCTCCTGAACATCAATTTTGACGTGACCGATGGCTTGCACCGCATCTGTATGAAATAGCGCGCCATGAGAATGAGCCACATCACAGAGTTCCTTGATTGGCTGTATGGTTCCGATTTCGTTATTGGCAAACATGACCGACACAAGGTGTGTGGTATTTGAAATCATGCTACCAAGTGCATCCGCAGTGATGACACCGTCCGCAGTCGGCATAAGATAGGCCACGGGATAACCAAGCCGCTCAATTGCTTCACATGAATGGAGAACGGCATGATGTTCAAACGCGGATGTTATTGTAGCTCTCTTTTCAGCATCGGCAAAAGCTGAACCCTTGATTGCCCAGTTATCGCTTTCTGTACCGCCGGAAGTGAAGAAAATCTCTTCCGGCAGCGCATTGATGCATTCAGCAATAGTCGCTCTTGCTTCGGCAAGGGCTTTCTTTGGCTTCCTCGCAAAAGCATATGGTTGTGAAGCGTTGCCATATTCGTCAAGTAGCCACGGCACCATTGCATCAAAAGCAACTTTATTCAATTGTGTCGTTGCCGCATTGTCGGCATAGATCAATTGCTTCATACTCACTATTCCTTATACTGTACATCGGGTATAGTGCTTTTTCCGGGAACATCAAATTCTTTAGGGTCAACGATGCACAGCTGCCTTTTTATAATAGCTCGCATTTCCTTTGCTGGATTTAAACAATATTTTATAAACTCGTCTGGCGCAATGTCTTCTTTGCGTTGGGCATTCGGATACAGTAATTTGACAAAGGCAGTACAAAGCCTTTTAATTGCAGTCATATCACGTTTATCCGCCTTTGGAGGCACATCGAGACAGGCGTCTACGAGCGCAGCATATGAAAGCTCATCGCGCATGGCGTGGAGCACCTCTGCGAAGTATTCTGTATTTATTGCCCACCCGTTTGCAATCAAGTCTTGATTTAAGCGAGGAATTTTCCATCCGGGGATAAAGCCGTGAAATCTATCCAGAGTTGCAGATTCGCCAAAGACCTCGCTGATGTTTTCAACCATGTTCTGATTGATATCAAACTTACCGGCGTCAATATTTCCAAGGACGATTACACCAGCATCCGTAGCCATCTGTGCATCAAAGCCTTTTATCTCGCCAAACTCCATATAGTGTTTCAGCGCCTGCTGGATTTGCCCCGGCTGCTCAAAAGTAATCGACTGTACTTCATCAAATCCGACATAATCGAATCTGGTTAAAAGACCGCCTACTTTTTTCGCATTGTCATAAATCAACGTTGCGCGGGAAACCGTGCCGCCACTAATCAGCCAACCGCGTTTACTGATTTTTTCGTATATATAGCTTTTTCCCGTTCCTTTAGGTGCAAGTTCGATGAGATTGATTCTTTTCTCTACAAAAGGTAACAACCTTCTTAGGAAGAACAGCTTCGTTTCCTCACTAATTTCACCCGTTTCCGAGTCAACATATCCTGCTGGGTTATAGTCCACAGCAGAAATGATTACATCAATCCATTCGTGAATATCAAAGTTTTTCCTCGCTGCTTTATAGAAATTGAGGTCAACTCTGTATGGGCAAAACGGTTTGTACCCGCTTAGGTATATTTCGTTGGGCTTGTAACTGGGCTTGTCGTCCTCTTCCTCATTATGCTTAGAAGATTTCCCGAACAGCTTATCATAGAATTTTTTCGGAGCGTGAGAGCCGTTATTAAAGTCGTCATCAAGGCTAAGCGTGCTTCCGAGGGCTAATTCAATGATTCCCCAGTTCTCGCTTTCTTTCAGCAACACATCGGCATATTGCTCTAATACTCCATCTGAGACTATGCCGGAAGCACCGCCACGGGCTCCTCCGAAATCTGGGAGTTCAAATTGAACGACGCCTTTTTTTAAGTTCACTTCCAGACGCACTCGGGCAAGCAGCTTTTCTGTACTGCCCTGCATAAGACGGTATTTTATCACCTGATATGCATCCCGGTCGGGAATGAACTTTTTGATATAAGATAGCGTTCCATCATAGTCAATGTTCCCCTGATTGTCAGAGAACTTCATTACAAGCCAATCACGCATATATGAAGGCAGACTCAGATTGGAAAAGAATTCGGACCGTTTAGGCTCCTTAAGAACAACCATATCCGAGAATACCTGTTTTACTTTTTCTTCAACCATTTTGCTACCTCCTTCAGATAAATAATGTGCAACCTTGTTCTTTAAATTCATCAATTTTTATTTTTAAGTCCGCAACGTCGCAGCCGAATGACTCGCTCATGCAATCCAGACATTGAGACTCCTGAACATCAGGGGAAATCAATTTCTTGTTGAGCGCGACTTCGTCCTTCGTCAACACTCTGTCGCAGTCCCTGCATTTTTTAGTTTGTGACTTCATAATAGCTCCTATAAATCGTCATCAACAACCATTCCTTTTCTTTTGACATGAATGGTTTCTGTCTCCGTTGTGAAGATGTTGTTCAAATATATGCGCACCGAGTAACTTTGGTCGAGACTAAGCCCTGAAATAAGAACGCACCAATTGTCACCATCTGCCGCATGCGCCTGTAATTGCTTGCCGTTAATTTCTACCATCACACTTTTTGCTAAGCCTTTGGTTGTAATGTTTAGAGCAGCATCACCATTACCATCCAGGTAAATGTCTGATGACACCAAATCATATGAAGCATCAATGCTTGTTTTGGCCTTTTTCTGACCAAGCTTCTTAAAATGTATAATTGGAACCAAAATTTCTTCTGGCGAAGCACCTCCATGTAATTCTCCGGGCGCGTTGCCAGAAATCGTAAAATGGTTATGCGTTTTAAACGCTATGACGGCTCCTTCTTTTACGGTATTTGTTATCATCTTGCTATCTGCAGGCATCTCACAATATCGTCCGAGGTTGTATACGATTGCCGACGATGGCGCGTTAATTCCCTCTGTTTTATGAAAGCCCCTTGCTGCCATTCTGCTCATGCCGTGGTCTGCGGTAACAACAATATCTTTGTCGGGATGTTTTGCAGCTGCTTGGCAGATAATATCAGCAATCTTGTCCATCATTTCAAACTGTTTCGCTATTATTGAATGATAATTGCAATCGCTTTTATCCTTGATGTGACTCAGTGAATCCAAGGCATCAAACTTCTTTTCCGAAATAGTGGCAGGGTCGGCTTTTCCCATATTAACAGACGTTACTGTTGGTAGCACGGCTGTTCCGATATCGACAAATGGATTCACCAACGCTGAATTTTGCTGCTTAACCTTGGCGAGCAACATGTCTATCCATTCAATCCCCATGCCATCTATCCACAGGAAGTAGGCATCGCATGACCCTTTTAGTGAAAATAGAATTTGTCCCCTTGTTTTGTAGTCATAAGGATTAATTTCGCCTGCCATATTTGAAAAGGCGAGAGTAAAGCGGTCTGCAACCTTATTAATCTTATACTTAAAAATATATTCGGACAGCTCTCTCTCCAGATGTTCCGGCTCGGATAAATAGAGCACAAGGTCTGGATATTTTTCTTTAAGGATTGTCTTAAAATCGCTGGGCTGCTTTCCTTCTGATAATGACTGTGATAGCAACTCGATTATTTTTGTCCGTTCATCATGCGTTTTCCCTGTAAGAATTTTTATTTTAATTCTGGCATCTGACAAACGATCATATCTCGCCCAGAATTCTTGGCTGAATTCATCGATGCCGAGGGCGGTAAGGGCGTCTTTTCTCTGCTCAAGCCATTCATCAAAATTTGTATTATAAGTACAATTTAGGATAGCGCACTCGAGAGAGCTGGGGACTGCGTCCGCAGTGCTTGCCTTGGATAAAGCATACGAAATATAATCACTCTTTTGATTAAGCCCAAGCGTATACCACAGGTAGAAAAGCCATTTTTTGCTCGAATCGATTGTGCTCCAAGTGCCAAGAATCTGATATGGATTGAATTTTACAAGGTTCAGCCCTACTGTTATCAGTTGCTCAAGCGTTCCGTTAGCAGCAGAAACATACGGAACAAGAGATGTCCACTGTTCATCAGTGCCCAACTCTTTTATTAGCTTTGCGTTGTTCTCCTTGAGAGAACTGCAAATATATGAAAACGGGTCGGTAACAATAGAAAGAACATAGTCGCCGCTGGACTGCGTCAACTGCTTTATTTGTCGGGTCGCAAATGACATGCCCGACTTTATTTTTTTGTCATCCCATAGCTGCAACCACGATTTCAGCCCGTTCGCATTGACAATTCCGGGTTGGCTAGCGAAACCTTTTGAATATGCCAGTGCAGAAAAATCCGAAGATGTCTCATCAATTTCAAAAAGAGCGTTTCCAAACCGTTCCTCCTCTAAAGTTCCCACGATTGATTGGAACAATCCCTTTGCAGCGAATATGGGTATCCAGACTCTTTTCTTTGAGTGCACATGCCGGTTCAGAATTGAGTACAGGCATGCGGAGTTCCGCTCGGTGACTTCACCGACACGTAAGTATTCTCCAAGGTGTGGGAGAAGAATATTATTGTCCTTATGCTTATCCAAGTAATCGATGAGTGCTTTTAAGTCAGGTACGGTATCTTCACCTTTGCAGAACATATCATCAGAAAGACGAACAACAATGTCGGCCTTGTCAGACAAGGCAGCTATCAGTGTATAGTATGTCTTCAAGTTATTCACGAAGAACACACGCGCAACAAGTCGACTTTCTGCGTTATCGGTCGCTATTCCAGTCATCAGTTCTGGTAATAAAATCTGTTTAATTAACACGGATATGCCTCCTTCCGCAATTAATCCTCATCAAGAAGGAACAGACAAGCTTCTGCACTCGAATCAAGTAGCTTAATCAATTTAGCTCTCAACTGTTCTTCTGTCATTTTTGCCGCCTTTTTCTTTGCGTTACCGCTTACTTCATCTCTGAGCGCTGTCGTGATGAATTTCTCGGTGATTTTTCTAATGGCAACAACAGAATTATTCCACGATGAATAATCCCTGTAACCATTGTCCTGAATCCTTATTTTGAGCTCATCAATATGCGGTAAAAGGAGCTTGTGGTATTTCTCTGATGCAACATTTACGATGAAACATCTGTCGATTTCATTTTTATCCTTCAAAACGGCAAGATCTGTTTCTGTGATAGAATTTAAAGCATTTTCTAATCGAATGGAATCAATTCGCTCGTTGCGACTGAGCGCAGAAGCAACAGAGAAAATGGATGTGCAATTGGGCATTACCCAAGCAACGGGCATCATGTATGTTTGCGCCCATTCTGCAACGCCTGCTGTGTCTGTCTTTGCCAGCCAAATGGCAAGCAGAGAATTCGCCTGCTTTGTGTATGCTAAATCGTTGATTTTATTGCGGATTGCGGTCTTAAAACTGTGTTCTGTTTGGGAGTACGGCTCTTTCTGCAACGCTTGGAGGATATCACTGCATTCTGCGTCTGAAAATGTGCCCATCCCATTTTTTGCGATATACGCTTTCAAAACATTCATTGGATGTGAGATGTTTTCAATGGCATCCTTTGTGTACAGCTCTAATTCGCTGATGATTGCGGCCTTTTCTTCGCTCGAATATCCAATCCACTTGCCACTTGCGATATTGTGCAAAGTTGCGACAGTCTTCGCCCAACTATTGGGAAGACCAGCATACACACAGCCGGGGACACGAATGTAGTCCAGATAATTCGATAGGGTTTCTTTGATTTTTTCTACGGATTCTGCCGTTCCATTAAGGGCAGAATTCACTACGCCTACGAGCGTAAGGTCGATAGTCAGTTTTACTGTTGCTTCAGCAACCTCATTTTCGCGCCATTGCCACTTTTCTTCTTCAAGAGCTTTGCTGAGCATATTGAACAGCATGTCTATAGAGAAATTATATTTTTTACAGGTATTCTCTGCATCTGGAGCGGTTTCAAAAACAAATCTTTTCATGCCATTGGCGAGTTTTGACTTGTCTTTAAACAGATCCGTCAATAGAGGCACGTACGCTTTTGCGTTAACTTTTACAAGGCTGACTATGTCTTCCATGACGGCTGTTTGGCTGCCAATCTCCAGAATGTATTCAACGTACTTATCCACGATTTCGCAGATTTCTGTTTTTATACCCGCGTAATCTATATCCTCAAGATATTTTAAAGCCCAGAATGGATAGCCGTTCTTTGTAATGTGAATTTTTACATTTTTGCGGCAATCGTAAACGTCACCAATTTCTTCTGGGGTAAGTGCGAAAATTCTCCGTGTGATGTCTTTAAAGCGTTTCTCAATATCGCTTTCGCTGGAGAGTTTCATGCCAGCGGATTTGCCGGAGAGCATGCTGACGATCATCGTTGGAATCGTATCTTCATCCAGCTTGTGCGCATTGTTGCCGTCATACCATGTAAATTTTCCAATATAGAAATGAAATGCAAAACCGAGAAGGTAGCAACATACACTGGTATCGTAGTAACCGAGTTTCTGCTGCATATCATCCCAAAGGTCGGTGAGCAGCACTGTGCCGGAAGTTAATGCCTTATTGAGATATGCACACAACGAAGCCATGCTGCGACCGACCTTCGTTTCGGTCATAGCCATGATGTCTTCAATGGTTCCGCAATCCCAGACATTTTCATCATTATCGCGGAGAACATCTACGCAGTCCTGCCACTGCTGATTGAAATTCTTTTGCTTGTCATTTGCTGCGCTTTTTGTTTCAAGGGTAGTTTTAGACACACCATAGTAAGCCGGTGCCGCAGCCGGTGACTTATAAAGCGTAATTTTACGAATGATATTTTCAGGTGCCGCAGGGAAAACCCTGAAAACAATTTTTTCATAATTTGAGATAACATTTTTGTTTGTATAAACGTGCGCAGGCGTATCTCCATATAAAAGGTCCATATCTTTGCCAATAGCAGTGCTTACCCAGTTGCCGACAAGGTCAACAGCCTGAGTCTGATAGGAGTTCGCATTTACAGTGTTTCCGGCTCTTTGTGCGAGGGAGCCGTTGGCAACCAGCTCATACCAGCTCCGGAATATTTCCTCTGGCAAAGGATATCTCATCACGGTAACAAGAACACGATGTGTTTCATCGTCCGCAATTAATCCAGAAATGGTCGTTTTTATCTTATCGCTTTCTTCGACAGATGGTACTGCCACAATCAGTAAGCCGAATTTGTAGTGCGTTTTTTCTATGGCTTTTTTCAGCTCCCCAAATTTAAAGTTGAGTTGCTGCGTTGTTCCCCAACAGGTATCAACAATCAGGCGCTTGACAACGGCTTTTTCGTCCGGTACGAATTGCTTTTTTAGAATTGATCCGAAATAGGAGTCCGCACCGAGCAGTTTTGCGGGAGAATTATCCTTTTTGAGTTTTTCAATTTCTACATCAAGCTCTCCGCCGGTGCCGGAATACGGAAGCTCGATTCTCGAACCCTCATGGAGGTCGGGGGCCAAAACAAGAATATTCAGAGGGTCGGAGCTGAGCGATTGCAGGTAGCTTTTCACCGAATCCTTGTCCATTATGCCAGAAAAACAGTCGCAGAGGGTTTTCTCGGTTACTTGGATTCCTTTGCTGCCTCTGGTTTTCTTTAAGCTATGCCCTGTACCAATGGTGGCAAGCAACAGCATTGCAACTTTAAAAACACGAAGCGCACGGTCGTCGCTGATGAGATTTTTAACCTTGCTGTAGTGCTTGAGAGCATCCTCGGCGGTTTTAGTCAGGTCTTTTTTACCGCCAAGATTGTTTACGAAGAAGTAATCCCACAAGTAGTCAGGGGTTACCCATTTCCAGTCATACTGTCCATTGTTATGAATATAAGCACGAAAACCGTCATCACCGCTGCTTTTTAAGAACTCAAAAATACTTCTGTTGGACGCAGCAAGTCCAGCGACCATAGAAACAAGATTAACCGTCATTGGGTGGATGGGGAATATTTTTTTAAGCGTGTTAGCGTCCATGTCAGTGTCAGGGTCACCCATGTATGAATGCACACTACCGCTAATAGATGAATAGAGGTCTTCGCAAATATCCTCCCAGTTGCCTTTCATTCCGTCTCTCGTGATGATGCTCTCACCGATAAGCTTGAAAGTCGTTTTTTTGCTTAAGGACACATCAATCTTATGGAAGCGGGCATCGGCTTTGCCGAGAGAGCCATTCACACTTTCGGAAAACAGGCCGGGATACTCGTGCATAACATAAATGATAAAGAATGGCAGCTCTTTGGAGAAGATAGATAATTGCTGTATTATGTCGAGGTCATTATTCCGAATATACTCGGTAAACTCATCCCAGATAATAAATATCCCGGATTTCGATAATTCCTCATTACCTGAGTAGACATCTTTTAGCCACGCTTTGAATGTTTCGAGGTCGGTTGCCAGTCCGATGTTCATGGACTGCAGGATTTCCTGGGCGCTGGAACAAGCCGTAATATCGCCATCTTGGACAGCGTCGTAGAAACTGTCAAACGTATCATATATGCTCCAACATTCAGGATACTCGCCGTTTTCAAAATCCTGTGCTAACTTTGGTCGAAAGTCCTTTACAGTGCTGCGAACCGAGTCGACCAGAGAATTTCGACCTGTATAACAGAAACCATTCTCTTTTAGAATATCGCGAACTGACTGTTCGATCTGAAAAAGGAATTTATTGGAGGTGGAAAGCTGCTTGCTTTCACCGCTGCGGAACTTCACATAATAGCGAGCTTTTTTCCGAGCAGCGAGAAACTTGTCCTTTACATCGAAGAACAGCTTATTCTTATTCAAAAAGTTTTCCACGATGCCGTAGTCATCCTGCAGCAAGTGCTTGATAACAATAGCAGAGTAGGTCTTACCTGTACCATAAGAACCCTTAATCCAGTAATGCCACACATCTTCGTTGGGGTCATCGGGGCGCAGGGAGCTGGCAAGCAGTTTTACTGCGGTTACCATATCCTCATTAACAATATAGCGACTCCAGAAATCCGCATTTCTGCTATCGGAGCTGATATCTACCACAGACTCATATCCGGGCGTCAATTCTATGAAGGAATCATATTTGTTTGCCATTTCAATTACCCCCCAGTACGATATTGACGACATCCAGTGAGTTATTCTCGCTATTCAGTGTTATAGTGTCGAGGTCAGCAACAAATGCGATTTTGATGAAATCGGGATAGTCATTTGCAAGCTGACGTACCATCTCCTTGAACGCGTCCTCGTCCAAAGCGAAAATCGTGACAGGGTCCATACCGACGAAATTCTCCGGGTGGTTGTCGCGGATGTTCTTTAGCTCCTTCAGCGTAATGTTAAAGTGTCCGCCAAGCTTCTCCGCATATCGATACATCGCATAGAGGATGGCAGTGCCATCAGGCGTAGACCAACCTTTTTTTATGAAGCGATATGAGTTGCCACTCGGAATTGGTATGCCCATTTCCAATGTCGAACCTATTGGGCTATTGACAAAGGTTTCAGCCAACGAAGTAATGGCGTTATTCCGTGTCGAAGCGGAATAAATATCATCAATCATTTCAACAAGTTCTGCCTTTGTATAAGTTTCGTCATTTGGCACATTAAGCAGATACCATTTTACCAGAGTGGAATTATATGCTAAATTAGTCCATATCACAGCCCATGTGAATGGGTGGAATGGCCCTATTTTCATCAATTTTTCACCAAGAGCAGTAATTTGACCATTCTTCCCATTTGATGTACCAACTTCGATTACTTCACTCTCTTTTAGATAGACCTTAAGCGCGTCATATTGGCGATTACCGTATTCCTTTGAACTCCAACAATCATTGCCTTGCTCAAAGAAATGTTCAAGCCAAGCTCCCCTTAGTCCAAAGTGTTGATACCTATTCATACCCTTAAGATCCATGTTGCTACCTCCTTGTGTTGTGGACAATGAACGTGCCACTTTGCATCCTTTTGCGACTTCAGTAATACATTTTCCACAATGAACGCACTTTTCGTTAATTATTGAGATTTTTCGGTTTTCATCTATGGTAAATGCCCCTGTCGGGCATTCCACAGAACAACTGTTGCAGCCAATACAATAGGCTGCCTTATTTGCTAGACCACGTAACCAACTTATGGTAAATCTGTCCATACTGCCGAAGTCGGAATATGTTACCATGGAATTATCTTCGCTCACTTCAAAATTGTAGGTTTTACCTTTAATAATCTGTTTCCCGGAGTTTTGATTCCGTTCGACAATTGGTCCGCTTATTCTGCCGACCTCTATCCAAGGTTGCCTAATCTCACTAAAGACAAATTGAAGGGTATCATCTTGAATTATCTCGTGTACGCGATTGCCTCCATTTTTTAATCCGCGTCCTCCGAACCGACCTTTCCAACCACCTTGGGCAATGTACTTTTTTACTTCTTTTTCAGGCTTGTTATCAGCAGCATATTCTTCAACTCGTGCCAAGAATGGTGCCAAATCATCTTTATATGCAATATTTGCAATTCCATCCCACCAAGCTGATGACATTGGACACACGGCACAGCCGACTCGGAACAGGCCTAATCTGTATGCATTATTGAACAGAATATCCCGCTCCAAGATATACAGATATATCTCAGATGTGCTCCATTTCAAAATGGGGCTGCAATTAACCTGATTAATATGTTTCTTTCCTTCTGACAATTCTGCATAGGTTGAACGTTGCTCACTTTCTTCAGCACGAACGCCATCAAAAACCACGGCTTTGATATTTTCGCCCTCGGATATTTTTCGTAAAAGCACAAGTGTCGGCACTGATTTGTGTACGCCACAGCACCAGCGAAGTCTTCTCCCCGGAGGGCCGAATTCGCTCCATGACTCCTTCGCGTCAAACTCCGATTTTGCGGTTTGGAAATTTAGATTCGGATAATGCTTTTTTGCTTTTTCGACTGCTTGGTATGTATCGCAAAGTTCCATTCCTGTATCTCCAAAAACCACAAGAAATTGGTCTGGCGCCAAGGCTCTTTGAACGATATCAAGAATAACAATGGAGTCTTTGCCACCGCTATATGCCACAACAAACTTATAGCCTTTTTTTGCATACTCTTCGTATGTTGCTCTTATAAACTGAACGGCTCTCTGTACAAGTCCTTCCATGATGGAAGCGTTTGTTTTTGCAAGCTTGTCAACATCAATCGGCTCCAACTTTTTGATTCCGCTGTTTTTTATCACGATTTTCGGCTTTTCATAAAAGCTGCCGCCCTTGGCTTCCGCAATCACCTCGCCGTTTAACACATATTTCCGAATACCCTCGGCCCACAGTAGCGGCGCTTTGGTATCGGGATATTCCCAGACCTTATACATTTCGAAGAAGTCCAGTTCTTCCTTGAAAACAGGCCTTATTTCTTTTTGAACGGTAACGGAGACATCGAGCTTGAAAATGCCGTTTTCTCCGTCGATCCATTTATATCCATACATAAATCTGATATCCTTCGTTAGTTTATAGTCACCTTACTGTTTTTCTCCGTCCAGTAAAAGCGCAAATCACCGGCAACAGTCTTATGTACATTCCACATCTTTTCTGAGCCGTGAATGAATCCCTTGTCAAGCAAAAACTCTCTGAATTCTGAAGCGGTTAGTTCTTTGGGTAGCGAATATACCTTTGATATTTCATTCCAGACCATGTCCGAAAATGTCCTGAAGGGGGAATTCTTCTTCAGGATAGCCGCAGGAATGGTCTTTTTGTCGTTGTCATTACCCGCTTCGACGGTAATGTATCCAATATCAAAAAGCCGCAACATATCCTCCAGCAGAAGTGGCGACCATTGAATATTGGTCGGTACAGCTGGAAGCGTCGTGTAAAAATAATCTGCAATTTCACCGAAAGCGATATAGGTTTCGCCTTCAAGTAGGTTTTCTATTTGAATCCTGAGCGCGTTCAGGAAATTATCATTTACATGAAGAGCTTCCTTCAGGACGAAGCAGTTTTCCGCATACTGAAGAAAGGATTTGCTGCCGGAGGTAAACAGAATGTTTGAAAACGATTGGGCTGGCGTTGTAGAGCCAATTGATTCAAAAAAGGCAAGTGCCTGTTCACGGGTAAATACATTCTGGTTCTCTCTACCAAACTTGATAAGCAACCCATGAAAATCTTTCGGGTAGTTCGGCTCTTCCTTCCAAATGTGCATGCCGTTCAGGAACAAGAAAGAATTGCCTTTATATTTTTCTTGCGTAAAAAGATGCACCGCGAGGTCAAATACCTCCGTGCGCGACTCAAACGAATTATTGTAGAAGAAGAAATCATCCAGCCGAAAATGCGCATCATTATATAGCTGCTGTGCGGATGTGTAATCGCCATTAGCGGCAAATTGCTTTGTCAGGACATCAAGAAGAATTTCCGCCATTTCGTCATAATCGCATATATTATCCTTGTGATAATATTTTTTAAGCACCTTTACCGCATGACATGCCGTCAATGCATGATTGACCTGCGGCGTACTGTAATTTGAAAAGTGTGCAAAAACATCCTTTTCTAATATTCCGGCACTACTGGCTTTCAGGAAAGAAGACAGTTCATTGGTAAGCCCTGTGGATGCAGTCTCAGTTCTTGGCTCTGCCTTTGCTTTCTCAGGGGTACTAATTGCAGGAAAATCCACTGCGTAAATTCCGCCTGGATAAAGATAGCTAAAGTATTTTATTAGTTTCTGAAACGCAGCGGAAAAGCGGTTATGCTGGTCTTGATTAATCTGCCTGAACCCTTCATCTGCCATCAAGCAAGAAACGGTTGAGAGTGTTTCTTCGCAGTCAACACCAGAAATGCTTCCGTTAGGAAGATTGTGTTCTCTTGCATAGGACTCTGCCTTATTAAGTGCGGAAACATAGCTGCGACATGTGCCGTCTGCCATTTTTTCAATGTTTTTTAGCCACTCTGAAAATGTGATGCCAGAATTTCTATCCGCGTTGATAGAAGCATCTCCTTTTGTCGGTGTTTTACTTTGCGCATCATCCGTTGGCTTCTTTACCTGATATTCAATTACAACATTGTCTGAAGGAATGCCGCAAATATCGAGCAATGCTGCAATCTTTTTTACTACATCGGTGGCGCTGACATTGGTTTCAAGATAATAATCATCAATGATATGCTTCGGCGCTGTCATCCCATCGGCAGCGCCAAAATCCAGCCTGCCACTTTTGTAAAACGACTGCCCAATCGGAATGATGCCGGAATAATCCGCATATATGCTCTTGAACAGCTTAACATACAGCTCAGTCCAATTTGAAACTAATTCCTCACGACCCCTGCGATAAGAGAATGCCACTGGTCTGGTATATGCGAGAGACGGCATATTTCCGAAATCGACTATTATGTTACTGCTTGTTTCTATGGGAATTGCCGATGCTACCGGGATTACTTCTGTGGTTTCTTCAGCAGGGGTAATGTTGGGCAAATCCCTCACAAACGCGTAATACCAGTCAGCCGCAGAGATGATATTGTTAATCTGTTTCTTATTTTTTATCTTGAATATTTTGTTTTGGCTCACCGTTTTGGCAAAGCGTTTGATGATAACCTCATCAGTTATTTCAAACAGAGGTGTAGAAAGAACTTTGATTTTCAAGCAAAATTCCTCAGCAATGGGCAAAAAACGGCATAGTATATCAGGCTGGACTTTAGGTGCTTTTACTGCCAGCCACTCGCAAAACTGCTGACGAGTTTTTTCTTGAATATCGCTCATGCCTTTTGCCTCCATCAAAATTTTTTCGTATCCCTTGTAATCATTCTTATACAGTTGAACCATCTGTCTGAATAGATCAGAGGTGTTTTTTAAGCCAGTACCATCTCCGGAAAACAAATAATCAAGTTCTCCAAGCCGCATACTGATGCCGTTTTCGTTACGATATGTTTCGTCAATTTCTATGCTTTGACTTTTTGCCCGGGTGCGCAACACTTCTGATAACTCAGTAACGGCGGTTTTTCTCGATATTTTTTCTTTCTCGATTTTCCAGTACGCTTCTATAAGTAGAGCTACTTCATACTGGTTCCATTTGGGCTGCCGCACATTATCACCCCAGTGTCTCGTATTAACTCCAGTCATTAGGTTTGTCACTATAATCCTACGCTCATTGCTGTCCCAAATAACGGACTACTCTTGCGACGGATCATCTATAACATCCATAATGTCGCAAATATTGCATTCAAGGGCACTACAAATTTTCAAGAGAACAGCGGTAGTTAGATTCTCGCCTTTGCCGAGCTTAGCAAGGGAGGCGGTGCTGATACCGCTTTTTTCTTTGAGCTCTGTTCGATTTATTTTTTTGTCAATAAGTAGCTTCCACAATTTATCATAGCTTATTGTCTTCGCCATTTTTTATTGCTCCTTTATCATCTGACTTGAGTTCAGTTGTACTCGCTCTTGAGAAATCCGTAGCGCCCGGTTCCTTCTTCCAACGTGAATTCTATCAGATTAGCCTTGCTATAATCTACATCCTCCGGAATCTCATTTTCTGCGATAATTACCTGGTTTTCGCCGCAGTTTTCTATTATATATCTGAACAACGACGTTTTCATGCCCGGAGTAGCCGCTTCTTTCGATGTCATCTTTATTTTCTTTTCTTTCAGAGAAAGAATCGGTGAATCCAAAATCAAAAGGTGTGGTGCATAAGTACCATGTTCTTCAAGATACTTCATGAGATTAAAAAGCATTATCGTATTCAGGAATGCTCGGTAGCCTTTGCCCTCATTCTTCTTGTGCTTTCCTCCGACAACTGCGTCTGCAGTATCAATATATATGTGTGCATCCGGCTTGTTGGGATATGCACAGTCCTTTACCATACTGCCAAATCTATCGCTCAATGCTTTCCACGCATCTTTATCAAACTGTGCTTTTGCGTCAAACTTCGGAGTGGTGTCGTCTTCCTCATGCTCTTTATCAAACACGTCAACACTAAGCTCTGTGGACATACGCTCGATGGCATATATATCCTGTCTCGTAAGCAGAATCCGTTTATACGCGTCGACCGTTTCGCGAAGCTCGGCAGCTCTGGGCCGCAGCTGTCTGGTTATAAGTCTCGTAATATTGTCGTTTCTTGCATTCAGCATTTTTAGCTCTGCGTCTAAAGACGCAATGTCGGCACTGGTGCTTTTCTCGGCATTCGCCAAGTCTTGCAATTGTAAAGTAATGCGGGCAAGCTCAGCACTAGAAGCACCAATGTATGATTCTCTCTGCTTATCGTCTTTGGGAAGATTGCCATCGCAGAACGGGCATTTCACCTGCCTTGTGAGATTCTTTCTTTTCTTATCGCCGTCCGAGATAAACTGTAGCCTTTTTATATCTGATGCATACTGGGAATGCAATGCATGATATCTATCACGGAGGAATCTTGCCTCTTCAAGTTTAGCGCTGATAGTATATATCTGTTCAAGCAGTTTACGGCTTTCGACCGACGCGTCTACGATCTCTTTTTCAATGCGCTCTATTTCGTAAAGAATAGAGTCAATTTTCGCAGATATGTCAATATCGCTCTCTGCGGCGACCGATTCCTCAATTGCACCTTTCCGTTCAGTCAACTCTTTGATTTTTCTGTTCAGATAGATAATAACACCAGCCTTATGCAGGGCTTTTCTATCGCGTTCTTCTTGACTCTCTTCTGGCACTAATCGATGTAGGTCATCGCCTTTTACCAAGTATAGAAGGGATGTTAAGCTCGCTGTGATTTTTGAATGCTTTGGTGCATCAAACGCAGTTTCTTTCTTGAATATGTAATTTTCATCAATATAAAAAAAGTGCGCCATTGTTCGAAATGTAAGATTGTTAACATCCAAGTTTTGCTTTGAAATTATCATTGGGCGTTTTTCAATGCCCATCAATTTCAGCAGCAAATCGCTGTATTCGTATTGGGAAATTTTATAATCATTGCTGTCAATACCTGGAACATTGCTGACGACTTTTACCGTACCTGCGCCAGTATCGCCGGTCTTACCATCAACGATTTTCCTTTCTGCCGACAAAGTAAAGCCGTCATCTGACTCAAGGATCATAGAAATGGTGTCATAACCAGTATCCTCTTTGGAAAACGGTACATCTCCCCCAAGCATGAAGTTGATGCAGCCTATTACATATGATTTTCCAGAGTTTGAGGGTCCATGAATGATATTTACACCATCTCTCAGAGTAACGGCAGAATACTTGACCTTATCTCCTGAAGCGGCTATCTGCTTAACATAGAATCTTCTCATTCTGACATTCCCTCATTCATCAACGATTTTGACGACAGCTTGTTAATGCCGGATATCAACTCTCGCTCTGATTTACCGGATACGCTTTCTATTACCAGCTTCGCGTTGTTCCTGTATTCGCTCGCATATTCGCTGGCAAGTGAACTGCAATAATCTTCGCCTTCTGAAGATATGGTGTATGTAATTCCATCGTTCTGGTTTAATGCCTGCACCATCCCATCTAAAACCAGTTCCTTAAGTGCGAGCTTTACTGCCTCGCGCCTTGAAGCAAATTCGCTGAATTTATACTGGTTATCGCCATTGAGATTAGATGTCGTAATATGAAACGTCGCCCCATATGCAGCCATGAAATCTACGGCATAGAGCATATCCAAGGTTTGCGGATAATCAAAAACATCCAGCAGAATTAAGAGTCGGAGAGCGTTTTCAAACGTTGTGTTAAATAACTTGTTCGACATCTTTTCTCACCCAACCACTCAATCTGTCCTCTTTAACGAGAAAATGGCATATCCCTTTCTTTTGAGGATTACCAATCCAGTCTGTATCTCTGCTCAACCAGCATCTGTCAACGCGGGTAATTGAAGCCTGTGATAAAACCTTCCGTAGACGCTCTAATCCAGTTTTATATTCTTCCGCCCAAACTTCTTTTACACCCTCATACGTTTCATCTTTCAGTATTTCAAATTGGTCAGGGTCATTCTTTCGGTAGATATCTCGTGTACCTCGTCTGACCGCTTCAGCAGCAAAGTAATAGCTTCGCTGCTCGCTAAAATGCTTTTGGTACCTCGAATAAGCTGATAGCATGGACAGGTCAAAGTTCTCAATTCCCTCAAGCTCTCCATAGGCTGCTGCCAGAGCAGTTGCGTATTTCCTTTCTTCCATAATCACCGCTTCTGGTATTTCAATTGGCTCCAAAGGATGCTTCTTGTACTCCTCCAGCTCCTGAGAGCTCGCCGACTCACTGTCTGAGGCGAGAACATTATCTCTTGTCAACGAATACAGATATACATTTGCCAAAAACTCGGCAAGTGTATTTTTTTGCCCATATTGCGTCAATTCGAATTTTCTACTATCGGAAATCTTCTTGTCGGATTTAATGACGCCCCTAAGATGGAAGATAACTTCATCTTCCATTCCCAGAAGAAATCGATTTACTACCGAACTCCTGAAGTACCCGACAATCGTGTCTTTTACTCTTTGTTCCTGCGAGGCATTTCTGATTGCCTTGAGAGGGTTCCCGCCTTTTTCGCGATTCATGATTTTGCTTGCCATTCCCTTTGACACAGTAATGGCAGAGCCGTTGCTATTAGTCAGCCCAGCTGGCAAGGCAACAGCATCATACAGTAACTCGATCAAGTCTGGATCGGCTACCGTATCTTTAAAGGCGTTTTTAATTTCTAATAACACCGTGGCAAAAACGAGTTCGCTCAAGAAAATCACCTCCAGAATGGAAACTTTACGGTAACTTTGTAGGAACTTCGAGGGAACGACTTTCACTGTTGGATGCAATATAATCATTATAGCGGCAGAAAAACGCCCCGAAGTGACACATTGTTTTTACTATACCATACTCTGGGGAATAAATAAACAATATATTTGTGGAAACAGATAATTATTTCGTTTTTTATGTCGTAAAAAAGCTCGATGCTTCTTTGTAAAGCAGAGAACAACCCAATATTCACCTTAACCAATTTGCAGCCTAACCATCGGAGGAAAGGATGCAAGCCGAAACGGAGAAACCGTTTGGTTTGTATGCTTTCCTCCGATTATTTGCATATAAACTCAGCAGATTCCTCCGTTTCGAGACAACAACAAACGGAGGAATTTTTATGTCAAACCAAGCAAATCAGAACCAACCCGCCGAACGCGCAATCTACCTCAAGGACTTGCACCAGTGGGTGCCGGTCAGCAAGACCGACTACGACAACTACTACCGAGACATCAATGCCTATCGCCGCAGACAACAGGAACACGGCCGCTGTGTCTGCCCTGCAAGCAAGCGCTATCTCTGCGATATGGACTGCTGCACCTGCCGTTTTCGCAAGGGTGGCGATGAGCTTTCCCTTGATTACACCGTTACCGACGAGGACGGCAACGAAAAAAGCTGGCTCGATAACTTACCGGATGATGGCCCTTGCACTCAGTCAATTTTGGAGGAGCGTGAACTACTGGACGCGCTTATATGCAAGCTGGACAAGCTCGACCCCGACGGTCGCCGCATCTGCGAGCTTCTGCTTCAAGAAAAGTCGGAACGCGAGATAGCTGCCATCATGGGTATTTCTCAGCAATCCACCATTAACTACAAAAAGAGAAAGGCGTTTGAGACGCTGCGGGAGCTCCTGCGCGACTACATATGATACCGCACCATCATTCTCCGGCTGCCTGTTTTGGTGGCCGGAGATAAACTTTTCCGGATTTTCGTTCAAACAACATTCTCACCTCCATTGGGTAGTGGAAAGAGCAAAACGACAAGCGCTCCTTCCAAGGAGGTGAAACGAATGTATAAGGCACAGACAAGTCCACGGAGCTGCGCAGCAGATGATGAGCTCGTAGATGTTCTCACTGCGATCAGCGTTGTATCCATGCGGCTGGCAAGAAAATTGACCTTGCTCGCCGGACAGAGCCAATCCAAGGAAGGAGGAAAACCTCATGAGCAAAATGAGCGAAATGGCCGAGACCATCAAAGAACTGCGCAGTGCCGCTGCAGCTATTAACGAAGCCGCTGCGTGGCTGACAGAACAGTTCAGCAGCAATGAGCCCTCACCGGAACCTACACCCACCGAGCCGGTACTTACACTGGTAGCGGTCAGAGCAGTCCTTGCGGATAAATCTCGTGCTGGCTTAGTGAAAACTGCGAGGAGGTTTAAATCATGTACGCTATCACAGAAAAGGAAAAAAATATCGATGGCACCACTATCACGACCTTTAGCCGTGACATATACAGCGCAAATGTTCTCGAAGTCGAGGCTGGCACCAACGGATATAAGGGTGGAGATACCGGCCACGGCAGCCGTACTTACTTTCGCATCGAGAATGCCGGAGGCACTGACATTGAAGCGCATCTGATCGGGCCGTATGGCACAGATGGCATAGAGGTGTCTCTCGGCGGCGACTGCGAGCTTGAAACGATTATCACCGCACTCAAATTCATCACCAAGGTGCTGGAGGATGGCGCAACGGAGGTGAACGACTGATGTTCACCGTTTATCACTCCGATTTTAACGGGAACCCCGGCAACTGCTCCTATCCGCACAAAGTGGAGATTACCGATTCGGCGTCCCTAACTGCCGCAGTTGGTCGTGACTATGTGTGCGCGGAGTATAAGAATAACTACCGCAACGGCGAAAACTTCATCGGCAGCGATTGCTTACCAGTTGACTGCGACAATGACCATTCTGAAAACCCGCAAGATTGGGTGCTGCCCACCGATGTTATGGAGGCATTTCCCGGCGTAACCTTTGCCGTTCATTACAGCCGATCGAATATGCGCGAGAAAAACGGTAAGCCTGCTCGGCCGAAGTTTCATGTTCTGTTTCCCATTGAACACGTTACAAACGCGGCTTGCTACAGTGATATGAAGAAGCTGGTCAACGCCATCTTTCCATATTTCGATACCAAGGCGCTGGATGCCGCTCGTTTCTTCTTCGGCACCAATTCGCCGGAGGTTGAGATTTACGAAGGCGGCATGAACTTGAGCGAGTTTCTGGAGGGCGACGATTTCGATGCGGATATGACCAGTGGCCATTGCGCCACTCAAGTCATACCGGAAGGAAGCCGCAACGCTACCATGTCCCGCTTCGCCGGTCGCGTTATCAAGAAGTATGGCGACGGTGATGCAGCATATCAATGCTTTATGGAAGAAGCCGCAAAATGCTCACCACCGCTTGAGGATGGCGAGCTTCAAACCATCTGGCGTAGCGCCCAGCGGTTTTTTGCGAAGGTGCAGCAACAGGACGGATATTTTGAACAGAAAAACTCCACAGAAAAGTGGCGTAACATGTCTCAGAGTAGTGAGGTTAACGCCTTGTTCCGCTTACGCGCCATACCGGGCTTCGAACTGACCAACCGCCACGTTATTGCCTGTGAAGGCAAACGCTACAATATATACTCGGTTGAAAATGTAAAGGGCCGAGGAATGTATCTTGAAGTATTGGCGGTGAGTGCCGATGGCTAAAGTTGATTTCAAAATGCCGGAAGACTTCCTCCTAAAGGTGTCAAAGCTGGCTGAAAAAACCGACGAAATCGTACCAAAGGTTCTTGAAGCCGGTGCCGAAGTCGTATATGACAAGGTAAAAAGTAACCTTTCTTCTGTGGTCGGTAAAAACACGAAGATTGAAAGCCGTTCCACTGGCGAACTTGAATCAGCGCTTGGCGTATCTCCGGCCAAACAGGACAGGGATGGTAATTTCAACGTGAAGATAGGCTTCAAAGAGCCCCGCTCGGACGGAGGAAGCAACGCCAAAATTGCAAACATCCTCGAATATGGCAAGCATGGTCAGACTCCGAAACCTTTTCTGAAACCCGCCAAGAGTAAATCAAAAGACGCTTGTATCGAAGCTATGACAGACAAGCTAGAAAGCGAGATTGAGAAGCTATGAGTATATTATCCGAATTGAACGCACTATTTGAAACCATAAATATCCCTGTTGAAACGGGTGTCTTCAGCGGCGTGCCTCCCGATGAATATTTGGTGCTGACACCCTTAAGCGACACCTTTGCTGTTTTCGGAGATAATAAACCGCTTGCGGATATAAAAGAGGTCAGAATTTCGCTGTTCAGCAAAAACAACTATATTCAAAGAAAGAATCAGCTTGTGAGGATGCTCCTCCAGGCTGATTTTGTTATAACCGACCGCCGGTATATCGGATATGAGGACGATACTGGCTATCACCACTACGCCATCGATGTGGCGAAATATTATGATTTGGAGGTATGACTATGGCTACCATTGGATTGGATAAGCTTTTTTACTCAAAAATTACCGAAGATACAAGTGGTAACGAAACCTATGCCACGCCTGTCGCGCTTGCCAAAGCCATCAAAGCGGATCTCTCGGTGGAACTCGCAGAAGCAACGCTGTATGCGGATGACGCCGCTGCGGAAGTAGTTAAAGAGTTCAAGCAGGGCAAGCTCTCTCTCGGCATTGACGATATCGGGGTATCCGCCGCGCAGGCCTTGACTGGCGCTGCTGTGGACGATAATAACGTGCTGGTATCGGCAAGCAAAACGGGGGATCACCGGTGGCAATCGGCTTCCGGGCCAAGAAGAAACGGCAAATACCGTTACTTCTGGCTATACCGCGTTATTTTTGGCGTTCCCGCCACGAATCTCGCCACCAAAGGCGATAGTATCACCTTTTCGACCCCGACCATCGAGGGTACGGTCATCCGCCGCAACAAAGAAGACGATCAGGGCAACCATCCGTGGAAATCGGAAGTCAATGAAGATGACGCCGGGGTTCCGGCAGCCATAATTACCGGGTGGTACACGCAGGTTTACGAGCCGTCCTTCACCGAAGGCGTATAAGGAGGACTGACCTATGGATAATGACAGAAGCGCGGCAATCAGCATCGGCGGAGTCGAATACCGGATGGTGCTGACTACCCGCGCGACAAAAGAAATAGCCAAACGATACGGCGGTCTCGCCGATCTTGGCGATAAGCTCATGAAAGCTGAAAACTTCGAAATGGCGCTCGAAGAGGTTGTATGGCTCATTACGCTTCTTGCCAATCAGTGTATACTGATCTATAATCTTCAAAACCCAAAGGGCAAGAAAGAACTGCTCACAGAAGAAATGGTCGAACTGCTCACGTCGCCCCTGGAACTTTCAACATATAAAGACGCCATCCTTGAGGCTATGCTGAAGGGGTCGAAGCGTAATGTCGAAAGCGAGGATGAACCATCAAAAAACACGGAGGCCGGATAAGCGACGATGAGTTGTTTACCCGGCTTCTCTATAACGGAACGGTGCATCTGAATCGCTCGGAAGATGAAACCTGGCTTACGCCCATCGGCCTGCTGCTTGACCTTTGGGAGTGCCACAAGCAGTGGAACGGGCTGGCGAAGCCCAAGAGAGAATTCTATATTGAAGACATTATCCCATACGGCATATGATTGTTTTAATAGAAACCTACCATTTTGCGGCTCATTTTGGTACAATAGGGAAAATAAGAACGCATATGGCGAAATGCATGGATGGGAGTATCATCTTATGAAAAAGCAGATCAGTTCATGGCACGTTGGAATAGCTGCGGAGGCATTTGCGGCCGGATTATTCGCACGATGCGGCTACGATGTATCTGTTCAATATGGAGCGAATCAGCCGGAATATGATCTGATTGTAGTTAAAGGCGACCTGATGCTGAAGGTGTCGGTAAAAGGCAGCCAGGACGGTGGCTGGGGACTGACGCAAAATTTCAAGAAGGACTCGACATAAGGCGGGCGGTGAAGCGGCAAAGAACATGCTGGGCATGGTACTGCTTCCCCAGCTTCAGATACTTGCCGATGACGGGGTCTCACTGCTCGGGGACTTCACAAAAGGACTATCCGATGCCGATGGGGATTGGACAAAGATCAGTGAAGTGATTGGCAATACGGTCGGAAACCTTGTCAATATGCTGATGGAAAATCTGCCGAATCTTATTCAGGTGGGGCTTGACATTGTAACCTCCATCGGCGGGGCGATTGTCACGAATCTTCCCGTTATCATCGATTCGGCGGTGCAGATTATTATGACGCTTTTGCAGGCGTTGATTGCCGCGCTTCCCCAGATTACGGAGGGTGCGTTGCAATTAGTTATTGCATTGGCGCAGGGTATCATAGATAACCTGCCTCAGCTAATAGAAGCGGCAATACAGATGATCGTCACGCTGGCGACGGGCCTTGCCGATGCTTTGCCGGAACTGATTCCTACCATTGTACAGGCTATCATTCTTATCTGCGAAACCCTTGTAGCTAATATGGATAAGATTCTCGAAGCCGCGATGGCGATTATCAAGGGCCTCGCAGAAGGCTTGTTAAACGCGCTTCCGCAGCTTATTCAAGCATTGCCCGAAATCATCACCGCGATTATCAATTTTATTACGGACAACCTGCCGCAGATCATTGAAATAGGCTTAGAACTCACTGTTGCTCTCATTAGCGGCTTAATCGGTGCTATTCCCCAGCTCGTTGCCGCGCTTCCGCAGATTGTGTCCGCCATTATCGAGGGGATTGGCAAAGCGGTTACTTCCGTAGTTGAGATTGGAAAAAATATTGTGCGTGGCCTATAACATTCTTATGGAGCTTGCTTCCTGGACCGGCGACCCGCAGCTTTTCCGCCACTGCAATAATGGTTTTTCTTCCGTCTTCCTTCATAAACTCCAGCGAGTTTTCCGGAATCTGAAGCTTTCTTGAACTGCCTGTCTTCGGCTTATTCTCATCCGCAACCTTCTTGATTTTTGGCAGCGATGCCTTTTCGACGGGCTTACCTGCCCTGACCTTTGCCCAATAACCACGATCCGGAAGAGGAACATCCATTCTCTTACACATGCTCCTAATGGACCAGTCCGTAGTTCCGTACTTTTCAGCTACGACTGAAGGCGGATTTTCCCATACTTCCGCATACAATATATCTCTATTATTTATCCCGGTTGCGGAAGGAGACTTGATATATACTTCAAGCGGCACCTTATCGTCTTCCGGGAAAGAAGCAACTGCTATCTCAGTATTTCCTTCTTCTACCTTCGGCAATTTTGGTTTCTCCGGTTGCTTAACTTCTGGAGGCGCTTCAATCGGTTTTTCTTCTTTCTGTGTTTTTCTTTGTTTTTCTGGTATGCCTGCATTGAATGTAACTTTTAATATTTCGGATTCTGGCAGAGGTGTCCTTTCAGCAGGTCTTCCCATTTCAACTTTTGTCCAGTATCCAGATGGAGGGACAGGAATTGCGTTTTCTCGGCAGGTGGAAAGGAAATTACCATAATTGATATCATATTTCCGCGCGACTTTTGCAGCCGACTCAGTCCAGATTTCTTCATAAACGGATTTTCTATCAAGGACCAATTCTCCCACTTCAGGGGTCACCTCCTCTTCGTGAGCATTTTGCTTGCCGTCAACTTTTTTATTGTTTTCATCAAACAATGAATTGAATAGCGTTATCCCTCCTATCCTTCGTTTTCTTTTAATAGAAAAAGCAGGTCCTGCTTCATTTCCTCAAAATTCTTGATAATAGTGCTGAGATTATCCTCTATGTTTTTAACCTGAACTTCATTGATCTTGCCATGCTTATAAGCGATGAGCCTCTCCGGGACTATGACATATGTCCAGCTGTCAGAATATCTGTTTCCGTCTTCCTTCTTGGCAGCAAAGCCTATAGGAAGAAGCGCGTTTCTCATTCCTAAGGTAACGGAGTTTGCAGATATTCCAAGATATTTTGCCGCAGTCTGTATTGTAATCTTGTTCATATCCCGGATATCGTCATCTGTTAGCTTGTCCATGCATTCACCTCCTTCCTGTTATCCTCATATTAGCAAATCAAATGACCTTTTGGCAAAGAAAAAACTTCATTTTGAACCCCCTCTGCAAATCTGCACCCCCTGTATCAGCCAATTTTGCACCCCCTTGATCTTTCTATCAAAACATGCGTCCTTTGCCAATAAAGAAGTCTTGAGAAATCAAGGCTTCTTTTATTTTTGCTTAGAGCCTCAACGGATTTATGATTCACCGTTGACTGGCATTCATTCATAAAAGAATGGCTCATGTGCAAAAATAATTGAAAAATTGCACACGAATTTGCACACGGATTTGCACATGAAAAATTCCCGTGAAAACTGAACTGGCTCCCACAGGGAGCTACTGCAGGGCTTTCACGCTTCTTGAGAATCATTCATAGGATAGGGCATTGGAGGTTGATTGTATGGACACAAACCATTTAAGTATAGGAATGAAAGCGCCTGATTTCACTGCCATCACCACATTCGGGCCTATCAAGATGTCCGATTATAAAGGAAGATGGGTCATCCTGTTTTCCCATCCTGGCGATTTCACTCCAGTGTGTACCACAGAATTTGTTGCCTTTTCTAAAGCGCAGCCACTTTTTGCAGAGAAGAATACGCAGCTCATTGGGCTAAGCATAGACAGCAATCCGTCTCATTTGGCATGGGTTTACGCTATTTATTTAACTACAGGCATCCAGATTCCGTTTCCTGTGATCGCCGATCGTATGGCCGACATAGCAAAACTCTATGGGATGATTGCACCAGATGTCAGCAAGCAGGAGACGGTTAGAAATGTATTTTTTATCGACCCAAATCAGATTATTCGCGCCATCCTCACCTATCCACTTACCAATGGACGGAGCATCCCCGAAATACTGCGCTTACTGACTGCGTTGCAAACTACGGACAGCGATCATGTAGTTACTCCAGCTAACTGGCAGCCTGGACAGCCTGCGCTCGTTCCGCCGCCCAAAACTTATGATGAGCTACTCGCTCGTCAGAATGACCCGGCTGCACAAAATTTAAGCTGTGAAGACTGGTTTTGGTGCTATAAACAACTACCACCTGGAAATAACGAATAACCTTAGCCCACTACCACTCTCAAGCGGTTCTTGCACTATAAAATGCCGAGCTGTTTCAGCCTGGAGAATTGTTAAAAATCACCGCCCCATCCAGTCTGGACAGGGGCGGATTTCTTATGGCTTACACCCGCTGAATACATATTTACAAATCTCTTGCTAATACTATTACCATTACAAAAGTAAGGAGAATAACTATGGATTGGAACCGTGCAAAAGAAATCTGCGAATCAAATCATACGGTAAATGTTACTCATAATGGTGTCCTTGTTTATATCGACAGTGTTTCTGTAGACAAGGATACCGCGAGCATCCACCCACTCAATCAGCCGAACGAACAGCAAACCGTAAGTGTTTCCAGTTTGACAGAGACATCCAAATAAGTTGAACCCCCGCCTCCAAGGTCTTATCCTCAGAGGCGGGGGTTCTGTTATATATTATACCCCGCCTGCACGCTTCGGCAAAGGATCCAGATGATAAGATCTCTTGTCTAACAATTAAAAATCTGATAAAGTGGAAAGATAAAATATTAAAAGATTTCAGGTGATAGCATGAGATCAGATCAATCAAAAAAAGTCATCCATATAGGCTTTGAAATAGGTCTTCTCCTCAAGGGAATCGACGGTCTACTTGAGATCATTGGCGGTATGCTCCTTACTGTTTTGAATCCGCAAAGGATGAACCACATGGTATCTTTTTTTACGCAGCATGAACTTTCTGAGGACCCCAAGGATATGGTGGCAAATTTTCTAGTTGCTCTTGGCCACAGTTTTTCAATCAGCGCACAGCAATTTGCCGTGGTTTATCTCATCTCCCACGGAGCTATAAAACTGATCTTAATCCTTCTTCTCTGGAAGAAAAAGCTGTGGGCCTATCCGCTTTCCATTTTGTTTCTGGTTCTTTTTATATTTACCAAATCTATCGTTATACGTTTACGCATTCCGCATTCATGATTCTGCTAACGCTTTTCGATACTGTCATGATTATATTGACTTATTTGGAGTACAAAAGGATTCAACCAAATTTTTAAACGGTATGCAAATAACAGCATTTGCAACTGCTCTGTTGACGAAATTATTAGGAACAGAGGGAACATCCAAGTTAACCCCGGGGCCTACCATATGGAAGGCTCCGGGGAGTCTCTTTTCTTATACCACCGTCTCCATCCCGACAGCTTGTAGCTTCCGATCAAACCCGCCGCCGCAGTAGATAAATACCAGCGTCCCTACCTGGCAGAGTTTTATGAGAAAGAGGCGGCTTATGCCACCCCTCGCTTTTATGTGGTATCCCGCGTTCCCTGCGGAAGAATTCTGACATATTGGATAACGATGTTGGTATACGCGACACTGTCAAAATGATATTTATCGTCAAATAGCTTCCCCCTCACCTGTTCGTCAAAGTTAATATAAATATCAGCAAGTGTCCAAAGATGAGAGTCTGCATCTCTAAATGCTGTACGAATACCCCCGTTACGCCTGACTTTTTCAAAAAGTCAGGGTGGAATATAGTTACTGGACGCCGGTAGGAAAGTGACGTCTTGTAATATAATTTGCTTAGGCGTTCCTCCGTAGTTAACGATCTGAAGCAAGCTGTCTTCAACGTTTGTGGTAACAGGAAAGGTTTCCCTTCCATAATATTCGTTCGTTTTATCGTCAAAAATATCTATACGCAGTGCTGCGACCCTGTCAAACACGAGCATCCACTCCTTTCATACCCAGTGTATTCGATGCGCTCATAATTGGCATCCAATTCAGAGATAAAATTCTACTGGTTGTTCTTGATGTTACCGCCGCAATTGCGTTTTCTCTCGTTCAAAAACAATTCATCGTCCGGTTACCACCCCTGCCTGCTTACGCTATGCGATGGAAAATACCCATAAATCAACCTAATCGCTGTAATAAAATTGGAAGCCGCTGATTTCTGCAACTGCTTCCAACATAGTTTTTTTTGCTTTTTTCAAAAAGTCAGGATATAATACAGTTAATAAAATATTTGGTGCGTATAATTGGTCAACACGTGTAAATGGTAAGATAAAGTACACACTTTTCAGCCAATAGAACTGCACAGTTTTTCGCCACATAAAGTGCACAGTTTTTCGCCAAGACTGCACAACCTCCGAGGAGTTGGTAAAATGAAGCCAGCCGAAACGGAGGTGGCGAGAAATGAAGGGGTATCGTGTGTACAATTCTATTCAACAATTAAAAGACATGGGCTTTAAGCGAGCTGCCGTGGCGGCACAGCTTCAAATCAATCGCCGTACAGTGGACAGGTATTGGACAATGACGGCAGATGAGTATGAAACGCAGCAGCAGGCCCTGAAGCGTGGGAGCAGCGTGGATGATTACCGCGACCAGATTCTGTATTGGTTGAGGGCTTATCCAACACTTTCCTCCGCACAGGTCTGCGACTGGCTAAAAGAGCATTATAACGAAGACTTCCGGGAACGCACCGTTTCACGGTATGTCAAGCGGCTCCGAGAGGAATACGGCTTGAAGAAGGTTCCTATTCCGAGAGACTATGAAGCGGTACCCGAGCTCCCGATGGGGCAGCAGATGCAGGTGGACTTTGGACAGCTCCTGATGCCGAATGTTGACGGTGGACAGACCAGAGTTTATGCAGCAGCATTTCTGCTCTCGGCATCCCGGTACAAGTATGCCGAAATGCAAAGCCGACCTTTCACAGCAGCAGACTTGGTGAATATTTGCCACAACTGTTTCAGATATTTCGGTGGAATGCCGCGTGAAATGGTTTTTGACCAGGACAGCATTGTATGCGTCAGCGAAAATGCCGGAGATATTGTCTACACCTATGAATTTGAAAAGTTCCGGCAAGAGACGAAAATGACAATCTACATGTGCCGTGGCGCAGACCCCGAAAGCAAAGGGAAAATTGAGAACACGGTAAAATATATCAAGGGCAACTTCTTGAGCAATCGCCTTTATGTGGATGACGGGATTCTCAACGGCAGTTGTTTGGAGTGGCTGTCTCGTACCGCCAATGCAAAGGTGCACGGAACCACAAAACGTATTCCCGCTGAGGTTTTCAAGGAAGAATGTGAGCATCTTCGGCCGCTGGTTGGTTTTGATGAAGCTGTACTTCCTGTGGTTTGCCGCACCGTCCGAAAGGACAACACCATTATCTACGACAGCAACCGTTATTCCGTTCCTTTGGGTACCTACAACAAGCAGCCGGAGGTACGGATTGAAACGAAGGAAGGCATCCTTTACATCCAGACCATATTTGGTGAGGCGATTTGTGAGCACCGCATCTCCAGCGGCAGAGGGCTGCTCATCCAAAGCAAAAACCACACCAGAGACCGCACAACTGCCTTGGACAAGCTCCAGAATGATTTGGATGCTCGGTTAGAGCACAGAGCCGCAGAGTTTTTACAGGCCATACGCACGGAAAAAGCAAGGTATTCCAGAGACCAATTTCGCATCATACAATCTATGATTGACCAGCATGGCGTTCCTGATGTCTAACTATCAACTACTTCAAGAAGAAGTAATGCAAAATGTTGTTCTCAACGTGCAAGAGCATGGATATGATAACCCTATTTACACTGAAGGAATTTTAGATGACACTAAGTATCTTTACGATAATTTTATTCGAATAAGAAAGCTTTTTGCCGATTATGGCTACTCTTTTCGAAAGGCCTTCTTACAAGAACTTGTAAACCAAAATTTAGCCACAAAAGTATCTTTGAAAACCAAGGCGTTTATTGAGGCATTTAATAATTTCTATAGCGTAGAATATCTTAGCGAAATTGGATTATCTGTTCGAGATTGTATAAATAATAAATGGCCAATTAATTTCTGTCGAGAAAAAGCCAGACAACATACATATTCGTTAGAGTATATACTAATGGCTCGTTTTTTGTTTGGCAGCTTTGAAAACTTTATTAATGAGGCTGAGAAAAGAAGTAAGTTAAGCCTTAATATCGTGTCAAATAATGTAATTAAATCCAATAAACTAATAGATTCAACAACCTTGGACAGTTTTAGAAACAGGTGGTTAACAGTAATTAAACAAAACCCAGGTATAGGCCGTATTGCAGTTCGCAAAACAGATGAAGCTACTTATAGATGGCTACGTGCGAATGATCTCGCATGGCTAAAAGAACATCTTCCAGAGAAGCTCCCTAAGCAGCAGCCTTCTAACTATGTAGACTGGTGTGAACGAGATAAAGCCCTATCCGAACAGGTTAGCTCTGTCGTTGAAACCATAAAAATTTCTGATGGAAAACCCCAAAAAATAACTAAATTAAGTATCTGTCAAGCTCTTGGTTGTAAGGCCATGTTTTTAAACTATCAGAATAAGTTGCCGCTTACGAATATTGAGATAGAAAAAGCTGTTGAAACCTTAGACCAGTTTAGACTTCGTCAATGCAAATGGATAATTGATATACTTCAAGAGCAAGGAATTCAACCAACAGCAGAAGAAGTATTCTTGATATTGAAACCAACGAAAAATCGGAGTCAATGGAAAGAAAGTATTGTAGCTATATTAATGGGAAGTTAAGTAATGTCAACTGAACAAAGGCTGCTTTTTCTGGGGCAGCATCCATAGTGCCAAAAGTGCAAGCAGCCGCAGCAGGGCGCACTGAATCATTCTGAGATTCAGTACCAGAATGGACATGGCAATGCTGTGGGCAATCGTCTCGGGTGTATCCCGAATTCTGTGTAAACACAAAAGATGATGTAAAACAGAGCAAAATTTTTGGGGGCGGCAGTGGCTCATCCGCTGTCGCCTTTTCACCAACATAACGCCGGCGGGTGCGGGTGGCAAGGGCGGGGCCGCCGGCT